>Ga0116152_10000311_pt1 | contig 39858 bp, 37 predicted proteins | sample AD_UKC119_MetaG_FD_89894 | JGI IMG/M metagenome (GOLD analysis project Ga0116152, IMG submission 89894) | Active sludge microbial communities of municipal wastewater-treating anaerobic digesters from Hong Kong - AD_UKC119_MetaG | ecosystem: Engineered > Bioreactor > Anaerobic > Digestate... | reverse complement strand
TGGGTCAATGCCGGCCAACCGGATCTTGATAAACTGATGAGCAAAGAAGTTTCAAAAGAACATCAGAAAGAAATGGATGAACTCGACTATCTGTGGAAAAACGGCAAACCAAAAGGCCGTCCAAATCCGGAAGACGAGGAGTGAAAACACTGAACACTGAACATCAAACACTGAACACCGAACATCGAATATCGAATATCGAACACTGGACATCTAATATCATACACTGAACCTGTCTGACGGTATAACTGCAACAGGCAGTCAGGCAGGCAAGGAACATGGAAATATGAAGGAAGAAGTAAAGTATGAATTAGCATTAACCGATCACCATAAACCAATAACCCTTTCGAACACCGAACAAGGAACCTGTCTGCAACAGGCAGGCAAGGAAGGTAGAAGGCAGCAGTGAGGTTTCTGATTTAAGAACAAGGATTTTTGATCTATGATTTTTGATCGGAAGGACGATTCGAAGACTGGACAAGGAACAAGGAAATTTGAAGTGACAAATGCCGCTCTACTGCGTATTAAGCAAAAGCTTGATTTTCACTGCTCACCGTTCACCACTGTAGATGCAGCCAGGTTTGGCGCACAAGATAATCGTCACTGATAAATAAAAAAAAACCGGACTTTCATCCGGTCTTAAGTGTTTTATTTTCTTTCTTTCAGCAAGTCTCTGATTTCGGTCAGCAGTTCCTGATCTTTTGTTGGTGCAGGCGGAGCGGCAGGGGCTTCTTCATTTTTCTTTGAGAGATTATTGGCCACTTTCACAATCACAAACACACAGAAGGCAATTATCAGAAAATCTATTACATTCTGAACAAACATCCCATAGTTCAAAGTAACTGCCGGCACATCACCAACAGCATCTTTAAGAACTACAGAAAGGTCTTTGAAATCGACCCCACCCATCAATATTCCAATCGGAGGCATCAGAATATCATTGACAAAAGAGGTAACAATCTTTCCGAAAGCAGCCCCAATAATTACGGCTACAGCAAGGTCAAGTACATTGCCTTTGCTGATGAAATCACGAAATTCCTTAAACATTTTCATAGGTTTTTATTTTTTAGAATTTATACGAAAATCCAAGTCCGAAAACTTCTTTAAACTGTGTGCGCGGGCCTTTACCAATGACGATTCCGGCTTCATCTTTTATTTCAATATCAATGTCATCGTCGTATATCAATGTTGTTCCAATGGTAACAGTGATGTATTTATTCACTTTCATACCAATATTGGTTTCCCAGTAAACATCGATATTCTGCGGGTTTTTAAGATAATTGGTAAACAACTCAAGCTTGGATGACAGCTTTACATTTTTCATTATATCCTTTGTAAATGCGCCTTTGAAATAACCTCCAAACTCGGTCCGCATATGTTTGCCGGCTGTAAGAATAGTGCTATCGAGTGGGTTTATCACTGCGGGCTCAACACCGAATGCACCTGCATTGGCCAGCGTTTCATCCAGAACAAAAGTCATTTTGCCGGTAATAGGAGCAAGAAACAAACTGAGCCAATCACCTTTTTTGAAATCATAACCAGCAGCAAACAAAAGGTAGCCAGGTGCCATAATACGTGAAATAGCAACAGAATCGTTCGGATAATTATATCCCGGCATAAACTGCGTTTTAAAGTTCAGCAAAGCTGCAGCAAAACTATTGGACGATAATTTACGTCCGAATTTCGACGAAAAATCTATTTTATCATCTGTTTTCCGAACTTCCTGTTCTCCCTGTTTCATAATTCCATAGCCAAGATCGAGCGTATTATCCCACGAAATCTTTCCTTTTTTATAATTTGCAAAAGAATTGACAATTGAATTGCCACTGAAGGAATTCTCGCCCCCGGCAGCCCAATTGCTGAGAGAGACCTGACTAAAAGCAACGGTAAACATTCCACCTTTTTTCCAGCCCTCGGTCGTGTCGGCATTCAACTTTCGGAGATCGGACTCCTTATCAGTAACCTGAGCAAACATGGTTGCTGAAATCAACATAAAAGCAACAATAAAAAAATGTTTCATAAGCGTCTTTTTTTTTAAAGTGAAACGGCTACCCTTGATAATTCAAAGATAGCCGTTTTTGAAAAACTGTTTATCAGAAATTGACTTTGAATTCAACCCGGCGGTTTTTGGCACGACCGGCAACAGTGGCATTATCCGCTACCGGAACCGTTTCGCCATAACCGGTTGCAGTCATCCGGGCGGCATCAATGCCTTTATCGGCTAAATACTTCTTCACAGCATTGGCTCTGCGTTGCGAAAGATCGAGGTTAGCAGCATCATCGCCAACGTTATCCGTATGACCATTGATTTCCAACAGGTATTCCGGATTATCCTGCATTACCTTAACTACATTATTTAAAATAGTGAACGAAGTAGGACGGATAATGTCTTTTCCTGTTTCGAACTGAATACCGGTAAGGGCCTGAGTGAAAATCTTCTTCACTTCTTCTTTCACTTCAGGGCAACCTTTATTGGCCACAACACCCGGTACATCCGGACATTTATCATCAATATCAGCCACTTTATCTCCATCGCGGTCAGGACATCCTTTAAACTCAGCAGTACCAGCGACTTTCGGACAGCGGTCTTCACTATCAACAATACCATCATTATCTGTATCAGGGCAACCCTGGAATTTCTCAATACCGGCAACTGAAGGACAATTATCCTCGCTGTCCTGAATTCCGTCATTATCGGTGTCGGGGCATCCCTCAAACTTAGTAATACCAGCCACATCGGGGCATTTATCATTCTTGTCGGCAATACCATCCTTATCTCTATCGGGACAGCCCGCCAGATTGCTTAAACCTGCCACGTCAGGACATTCATCCACATTGTCCATCACTCCGTCACCATCACTGTCGGCAGGACAACCTTCGGCATTAACTACAGAACCAGCCGGAGAATTGAGACATTTGTCAAACTTATCTTTAACACCATCTTTGTCGCTATCGCATGGAGCACCAAAGCCAATTACAATTCCCACCGAATGTTTCACATAGCAATCGTTCATATCGGCAACGGCAAAATCCCTGTCATCATTAAAGGTAAGCTGATAAGTTCCGATATATTGAACAGCTATTTTGGGACTGATCTGATACTTGAGTCCCAATCCAAGAGGCACGATAAAATCAACGCCGGAAACTGAGATGCAATTCCCATTGTAATAAGCAAGTCCTGCACCGGCAATCAGCGATGGAGAAAATTTCCATTTGGCCGGAAACAAAATATCATTGTTCAATTTCAAAGACAACAACAAAGCAGGATCAAGTTTCTTTCCAAGAAATCTTTCTGCCGAAGATTTAAAATAGCCATAATCGCCATAACTGGCAGAAAGGCCGAGATCGAATGAAGGGCTGAGATAACGGTTCAACTGCATAGCGCCGAATCCGTAAAATGCTTTGCTGAAATCACCGATGGCATTTCCATAGTCGCCGGTATATTCATTTTTGCCCCCAAAAAAACCAATTGACCATTTGTTTTCTACAGTCTGAGCACTCATCATCTGAAAAAACAAAAGACTTATCAATAATAATCCTGTAACCTGTTTCATAATATTTCAATTTTAATATTTATGACAAAGATAGTGCTTAACGGAGGTATATTGCAACTACATTTTTGTTAAATATAGCCATCTGTAATATATTTGAAGTAATTTACATAAAGTACCAGGAAATTTGTCTGATTTTTAAGACTTAAGCAGTAGAAACATATGACAAAATCCTATATTTATTTTTCTAAAAATCATACATCAACGGCGCCCCAGCATACGCACGCCTCTGACAATAATCTGAACATCGTTCCAGGCCTTATAATCGCGGGCATACACGATGTTCAGATTGTCGATAGTAGCCGGATTATCAATCGGTTTCCGTGCATAATCAGCCGGATTGAGAACCCCTTTTTTGATGGCCGGAAAACGATGGCTCAGCGGAATGGAAAGATTGTATCCAACCCAGCTTTTACAACCAAAAAAGACCGAAAAGAGATTGGCAATGAAACCAATGGGCGATTGAATAAAAAACACGAGCACTGGTGAAAAAATCAGTAAAACAAAAGCTCCACCAAGGTCAACAAGTCTTTTACGCCTTAAATTTTCAGGTTTGGAAATATTGTTAATGTTGTAAACATAATAATCACCTGGCTGATTGATATTATTGCTACCAATAATATACAAGCTTTCAGGGGGAGCAATTTTAAAATCAATCGATTTTTGGGAAAAGCCCGACATAAGACTGATGATATCCTGCGATGAAATATTTTTTGCACAAAAAATCACCTCATTGATGCGATAAATATGCACCAGCTCGGTCAATGGCGAAATAAAACTGCTGCCGGCATTTTGCCCAAGCACATCTGCCGGATTTACAAAGTGGATATAGTCTATCTCCACTCCGGATTTTTCGAGTATGGAACTAACCCTATGCACCTCCTCATCTTCCCCAACGATAACAACACGCTTTGACTGACTACCCGACAATGTGAATCCATCTGTTTTTATAAAATGAAAAAACAAACGGCTCAGCATATAATAAATCATTGTCCAGGCGGCACCCAGCAAAATAATGGCACGAGAAAAACGATATTCTTCCGGCAATAATGAATATCCAATTAGGATTAAGCCAGTACCAATAATAGCTCCCTGAGCCATTTTGCCAAGTTTAACCGGTTTATCATACCCCCCATTGAGAAAGACTGAAAGCATCCATAGAAAAGTATAAACGGCTATTCCTATCGTCAATAATTCAACTGGAAAAGCACCCCCGTCAGGGAAAATCACGTTTTTTTGCCAGAACTCACTGATCAGATACAGCCCCGAACCAATTAAAGCAGCATCCAGCAGTGGGAGGAAAATTTTTCTGATAAAGCGCGCCATGAGTGCCAAACCAGCTCTGAACCATATAGCCATATTAATAATGGCAATAAACAAACGCAGTTTTTCGCGTGCATAATGCTTCCGCGCAAAAATAATCATCGCATTATAAAATACAAATACATAATTAACACTGCTTTTTTTGGTGCTCTCGCCTTTATAATGAATAATGCGTGTTTCAGGGAAATAATAGTTTTTATACCCGGCTTTTAAAATGCGATACGACAAATCGATGTCCTCTCCATACATAAAAAAAGTCTCATCCAGCAAGCCGGTTTTATCCAGTGTTTCGCTCCGCAACAACATAAATGCACCACTCAGAACCTCTACCTGGTGAATTTTCTGTTTGTCGAGATAGGACAGATGATATTTGCCAAACCGCTTTGAGCGCGGAAAAAGCGATGATAGTCCGAAAATTTTATAAAAGGAGACTTCCGGTGTGGGTAGTCCCCGCTTTGATTCCGGAAGAAAGTTGCCTTTGCCATCCACCATCATCACACCCAGTCCGCCGGCATCGGGTGTGCGATCCATAAAATCGATCACCTTGATGAATGTGGTTTCCTCCACTACTGTATCGGGATTCAACAACAAAACATATTCTCCCCTGCTCTGCCTGATTGCCTGATTGTTGGCCTTTGCAAATCCCAGATTCTCTTTGTTGTCAATCAAAATAAAATCGGGATATTTATTCTTCACCATCTGCACCGAGCCATCAACACTGTTGTTGTCAACAACAAACACTTCACCGTCAATGCCTTTCATGGCCAGTCTGACTGAAGCCAGACACTGCTCAAGAAAATGCTCTACATTGTAATTGACTATAACAACCGAAAGTTTCATCAGAGCAAAAATACTGATAAAACTTTAATGCGGAATAAAACAAACAATTTATCAGTGATGTTTACGCAACTTCAGGCGCAGTGCCACCGAAAAATCAATATTGAAATACATTCCGCCGTCATCGCTTTGAAACGTTGACTCATCGTAACGAATGACATCATTATGCTCTGAGAATTGACGCAGACTCAGTTCGCACGAAAACGACAAACCAACTCTGCGCTTGGATGAATAACCCATCCTCAAACCAATCCCAGTCACTGTTTTGTCATGCCAATAAGTCGAAGGTCTGCTTTGTGTCGAAATATAATTGGACTGATATACTTTGATGCTATCGCCCATAATCTGTTTGAAATAAAGCGAAGGGCCGATGAAATAGAAACAGCTGGAATCGCTCCGGTTGGTGAATGTGAAAACCGGATTCAGACGGAACATAATGTGGCTGCTGATGCAGTCGGGCTCATTCACACGGCGGACCGAATAAACATATCCATTCGGCGACAGCGGCTTGTAGCCGGCCTGCAGCGCAATTCCCCAGCTGGGTCTGAAATAATTGTCGAAGTTGAACGTGAAATTTGGAACCGGCAGCTTTTCGAGATCAGTCCCGATAAAGCAAAACTCCGATGGATCCTCACTCCGAAGTAAACGTTTTTCAAACCGAATGCTATCTTTTGCCAGTTTCTTCGCGTTTTCTTTTTTTTCAGGTGTTTTGTTTGTGTCTTGTCTTAGATACTGCCTTATTGAATCACTTTGCAGCAAAGCCGTTGTTTCTTTCTTTCTCATCCGATTGATAACAACAAAATCATCGCCTTTGACTCTGGTGGTAAATTCCTCATAAATAAAAGCACCCAATGTAATATAAAAAAACTGATACTGAATAAGCAGCAAGGGCGTACTGCACAAAGCAATAAAACCCGGAGTACAATACTTCAATGTGAAAACTTCTGCCGGATTAATGCTGTCATTACCAACCAAAAACAAATTTTCAGAATGTAGTTTGATAGCACCAAAAGAGTGCTTGCCTTCAGTCGTTACAACTTTCACCCAGTGTCCGTTGCGGACTACCCAACTGATTTTGTGGGAGGTGCCGTCAACAAGGTGCATTCTCAGCGGTTTTTGCTCCTGAGCATTCAGCAGTATTGCTGACATAAAAAACAAATAAACCAATAGAAAACGCATAATTACTTATACTTGAACAAATGCAAATATAAGCAGTTATTTAACTAAAAAATACATTCGCGAAAATAATTAAAACGGCAGGTCGTCGCCTTCGTTTACTGAAAGGTCAATGCCACCCGAAGTTGGTGCATTCTGCGCCACATCGTAATCGGGCATACGGTCCTGCATATCGCCACCGGCTTTTTCAACTTTCCAGGCCTTCACGCTGGTGTACCAGCGACCATTGTATTCGCGGCTTTCGATGTCAGCTTCCACCCGGACTTCTTCGCCCTGTTTCACATTGAACTGTTCCACTTTATCGCCAAAAATGGTGATGCATATTTTTTTGGGATACTGTCCCGGTACTTCAAGAATGAAATCCTGACGCTTCCATGTGCCATTCTGTCCCTGACCGCTCACTGCCTCGAGCACCTGAATAATTTTTCCTGATAATTCCATTATAGTTTCTTTTGAACAAAAATAGTAAAAATCGTTTTTCGGATTACAACAAATGTGTTTTTTTATTCACAATTGAAGGTCCCTTACTTTGGCGCGACCCATGCTTCACTCTGGCGCGGATTTGCAATCCGTGACAGTGTAGCCATCCAACGCCTTCAACCGCTCCAGCACAGGCGGGTGGCTGTAATTCATAAACACATAATACGGATGCGGAGTCGGGTTGCTCAGGTTGTCAACCGACAGTTTTATCAAGGCATCTGCCAGCGCAGGTGAGTGCGTATGCTCCCATGCAAAGCGGTCGGCCGCATATTCGTGCCTGCGCGAAATCACATTGGAGACAATTCCCATGATGGTCGAAACCGGACTGAACAACAATGCAAACACCAGCAGCGATGCGTGCAGCGATGACTCCATTCCTATCGCACCGGCAAACTCCGGCTCCGAAAGAAACAGGTTGAGCAGATACATGATCCCGAGATTCAGCACTGTGCTCATGAAAAAACCGGTGGTCACATGTTTCATTTTGTAATGACCAATTTCATGCGCCAGCACGGCGACAATTTCTTCGGATGTGTGTTTTTCAATCAGCGTGTCATACAGCACAATGCGTTTCTTCGGGCCGATGCCCGTGAAATAGGCATTCGATTTTGTAGAGCGCTTGCTGCCGTTGATGACGTAAATATTTTTCAGATTAAAGCCGTTTGTTTTAGCGAAAAATTCAATGGCATCGCGCAATTCGCCGGCTTTAAGCGGTATTTGTTTGTTGAACAGCGGCACAATGATGTTGCTGTAAAACATGGTCATCAGCAGCGAAAACAACGTGAGCACACCCCAGGCCAGCAGCCAGAAATAATCAGAGATTGAATAATAAAACTCAGCCAACAACCAAAAAATGCCACCACCTAAAATGGCTGACATGATCCATGATTTGAATTTATCGCCGATAAAAATGGCCGGCGTTGATTTATTGAAGCCGTATTTCTGCTCAATGGTAAAAACAGAATACCATTGAAAAGGCAAGGTCAGAATATCGGCACTCAAAAGCAGAATTCCAAAAAATATGATTGAATGCCCGATTGAATGATTCCATATTCCCGCAGCCAGATTATCGATCCAACCAAAACCACCGGCAAAAAGCATAGCGAGAATAATTGCCAGTTGAAAAAATGAAACAATGTGTGAAAGTCTGCTGCGGTCCATTGAGTAACTGCGGGCTTTCAGAAATTTTTCCTGAGTAAAAACAGAAGCGATTCTTTCAGGAACAAATTGTGGCCAGTTTCTGGAATTCAGCACTGAAAGCCAGGTATCAAGGATACTGTCAAACAGAAGAAATGCAATTATCAGAATAAAAATCAGATTTTCCATGTAAAAACCAATCAGGATGGGAGACTTGTAGTATCAGCCGCTTCTTCTATTTGAACGCCTGCAGGAACATCAAATTTTTGTGAAGGAATTTCAACATTTACTTTCATCTTCACTGCTTCCATAGAGACTTCAATGCCTGAAACCGACGAAACCGACTTTAAAGGAATACCTTCCCATATCCAGACTTTCATGTCTATTTCCTGTCCATTCACATTTTGTTTCTGGTTGTAGATTTTACATTCTTTTTCAAGAAATTTTTCAGATCCTTCAAAAACAATATTGTAACGTTTCATATCATCTGCAGAAAGGGTTCTATAGTTGTAGTTAGCTTCCGAGCTGTCCTGTTCCATTGTCATCCGAGAGCCAACTTTCAGAACCATATCAATATTATAAACCATTGAATCCTTCACAATATTCAATTGATGAACCTTCTGACCAAGGACTGTGGATTTGATTTCGCTAAGTGTTTTACGGCCAAAATCGTCGAACCACATGGTAATTTCCTGCGTGATACCCATCGTAGATGAAGTGTAAACAATAACGCCTGTTTTAAAGCCAAACTGGTCGGAATCGGAAGGAGCCACAGCGGTAATTTCCTTAAGAGAATCGAGCATGGACGCCACTTTTTCCTGATCCGGTTTATTGCCACAAGAAACAAAAAAGAACAGAGAGAGCATTGAGAGAATCAAAAGATTTTTCATATTCAGTTTAAATTAAAGTCGGTATTTGGTGTGCAGCGAAACAAAAGAAAAGATATCGCGAGCAAATATTTTAAAATCCGAATCCATCTCATTATAATATTTCACAAGATATTCAACGGTATCGGGCAAAGCATTGGCAAAATGAGTCCGCTTGGTCACTCCAATAAAAATTTCATTAAGACCATCAAAAGTTTCATACTTACCGAACCAATTGTCCTGCATTAGTTTATGAGACACTTTCTGACTTTTAGGCGGCAAAGTATCCATTTTTTCATGCAACAATGCATAAAAAGCATTGATTTTTTTAATCATTGGCGTTTTAACAAGCTGCTTCCAGTTTTTAATCAGAAAATGATCAAATAAAATATCGACAGCCACGGTAGCATAACGGGCATGAGAGGGCTTAAGCAATGCAACGCTGTGACGCACAGCCGGATGCATATCGCTATATGCATCAATAGCCCTATGCAGCAACACACCTTTTAAAACAGGGTTTGGCAATTCGGCCATAATTATGGTTCCCCTGATATGGTCGGCAATATAATTTCCAATGATAATATCCGGATTATCACCACTTAAAACCAGATGAAACAGATAATTCATGATGTAAAAATAATTCAAAAATGTTTTCCTTCGCCAAAAGAAAAAAAATAATTATTTTCGTTGCAGAATAAAAAGAAAAGCAAAATATGCAAAAACAGTTATTATTAGGCGATGAAGCCATTGCCGTAGGAGCGATAGATGCGGGTATTTCGGGCATATATGCCTATCCCGGCACGCCCTCTACCGAAATCACAGAATATGTTCACTCAAGTAAGGAAGCACAACAGAAAGGAATTCTGGCTTCGTGGGGTGCCAACGAAAAAACAGCCATGGAAACTGCTCTGGGAATGTCATATGCAGGAAAACGTGCCATGGTATGTATGAAACATGTTGGATTAAACGTAGCTGCCGATCCTTTCATGAATGCAGCCATTACCGGGGTCAATGGAGGTCTTATAGTGGTCTCGGCCGACGATCCATCCATGCATTCATCTCAAAATGAGCAGGATAGCCGCATTTATGGAAAATTTGCCAATGTGCCCATTCTTGAGCCATCGAATCAACAAGAAGCATACGACATGGTGCATTATGGATTTGAGCTGAGTGAAAAGTTTAAAGTTCCTGTTCTGATGCGCATTACCACCCGTCTGGCACACAGCCGCGCAGGCGTAGGCCGCATTGAAGGCCGCAAACAAAACGATATGTCTTTGCCTTCCGATTTAAGACAATTTGTACTACTGCCTGCCATTGCACGCAAAAGATACAATATGCTCTTAGGCAATCAATCCGGATTCCGAAGCGAAAGTGCCTCTGCCGGCTTCAATCAACTGATCGACGGCCCCGATAAATCAATGGGTATCATTGCCTGTGGTATTGCCTACAATTACCTGATGGAAAATTTTCCGCAGGGATGTCCTTTCCCTGTTCTAAAAATCGGTCAGTATCCCCTGCCTGTTAATCTGGTGGAAAATCTGGCTGATACTACTGAGCAAATCATGGTGCTTGAAGACGGATACCCAATGGTTGAAGAACTCCTTGCAGGGCTCCTCCAGCGTGGCATCAAGGTTTCGGGCCGGTTCGACGAACGTATTCCCCGCACAGGCGAACTAAACCCAAATATCGTCGCACGGGCTTTTGGAATGGCCGATACACACGGATTACCCTCACCCGAAATCGTTGTTGGCCGCCCACCTTCCATGTGTGTTGGTTGTCCGCATATCGACAGCTATAACGCCATGAATGAAGCACTGCTTGATTATTCAAAAGGTCGTGTATTCAGCGATATAGGATGCTACACTCTTGGTGCACTTCCTCCATTCGAGTCCATCAATAGCTGCGTTGATATGGGCGCTTCCATCACCATGGCCAAAGGCGCAGCCGATGCAGGACTTGTTCCTGCCGTAGCTGTAATCGGCGACTCAACATTCTGCCACAGCGGAATGACCGGTCTGCTCGATGCCGTTATTGCAAAATCTCCCATCACTGTTGTGATTCTGGATAACTCAACGACAGGAATGACCGGTGGTCAAAATTCAGCTGCATTCGGCCGAGTAAAAGACATCGTAACCGGCCTTGGCGTTGAACCAGAGCATATCCGGATTTTGAAACCCCTGAAGAAAAATCACGAGGAAAACACGCAGGTTTTCAAAGAAGAACTTGCATACAACGGCGTTTCAGTGATTATCCCAACCCGCGAATGCATTCAGACACTCAACCGCAGAATGCGCGAAAAATTCAAGAATAAAGCAAACTAATCAGAAACAACAATGAAAAAAGACATCATATTATCAGGCGTTGGCGGACAGGGAATCCTCTCTATAGCTGCCACCATTGGTCTTGCAGCAGTCGATAAGGGCTGGTATCTCAAACAGGCCGAAGTTCACGGAATGAGCCAGCGTGGCGGCGATGTGCAAAGCCATCTCCGGGTTTCGGAAAATGTAATTCATTCAGATCTGATTCCCATGGGTCAGGCCGATATGATTTTATCAGTCGAACCAATGGAATCACTGCGCTACCTGCCTTATCTGCACAAAGACGGATGGCTTGTAACCAATTCAAAATCCTTTATCAATATTTCGAATTACCCGGATATAGAAAAAGTGTTTGCCGAAATTAAAAAAATTAAAAATCATATCCTCATTGATGCAGATGAAATTGCAGCCGGGCTGAATGCACCCAAGTCGGCCAATATGGTCATGCTCGGAGCCGCATTTGCCTTTCTTGGAATTGAAAGAAATTATTTCGAAAATGCAATCCGTAATCTTTTCGGACGTAAAGGCGAAGAAGTGGTGAATATCAATATCAATGCTTTTAATGCAGGCGTTGAATTTGCCCAACAATACATTAAAAAGTAAATTCCAATACTTTTCAATCTTTTTTTTCATCAAGGCACGCTTTCGGGCGTGCTTTTTTATTTATTGATTGTCAACAACATATCCGACAACAAACAATTACAAACATTTATAGTCGAAAGTAAGTACTTATTAACCGACTCGTACAAAAAGGTCACCGTTACTTTGCACCGTCGGAAGTCAATCAGTCCGGCGAACTCAAAAAACTTTTTAAACAACTTAAAACTTACACGTATGAAAAAGAACAATGAAAAAAAGATGGTTGAACTCAACGAAGAACTTGAGAACATCGAAGTAATGCAGGAAACTGCAGACAAAAACGAAAACTCAGGACATCGCGAGATGAATGTAGTGGAATTGTGCGGATATGTTGGCTTTGATCCGGAGGTGCAGGATTTCGCCAGCGGTAAAAAGAAAATCAGATTTAAACTTGCCACACACCGCACCCTCCGCACAGATGGCGAAGGCGAAGGTCAGAAAGTGACCAACTGGTTTCCGGTAGTGGTATGGAATAAAACTGCCGATGAGGCTTTGACATGGCTGCGCAAAGGAAACAAAGTGAAAATCAAAGGTTATCTGAACTACCGCACCTGGGAAGACAAGGACGGCAACAAACGCAATCTGTACGAAACTGTAGCAACTGAGCTGTCTGCCATTCCTGCATAATTGCTTGCTTTAATTGGGTTTAAGCGCTGTTCCGTAAAAGGGGCGGCGCTTTTTTAAACCATAAAAATGCTTAAAAAACTGTTTTATGAAAAAAGAAGAAATCACAGAACTCTTCAATAAATTTGAAAATGCCTGTTATGTATATCAGGATATTGAGTGCTGGAGCGCCAGAGAGCTTATGGAAATACTCGGATATACTAAATGGCAAAACTTCGAAAAGATAATTGATAAGGCAATCCAATCTCTGGAAAACGCGGGTGAGACTGCCCTAGACCATTTTACTGACGTCAGTAATATGGTCCAAATAGGCTCTGGGGGCGTAAGAGCGCTTTCAGATATTGCGCTAACCCGCTATGCATGCTATGTTGTGGCGCAGAATGGCGATCCCAATAAACCCGAAATAGCATTCGCACAAACCTATTTCGCTGTTCAAACAAGAAAGCAGGAATTGGTTGAACAACGATTATTAGATGTAGCCAGAGTTAATGCAAGAGCAAAATTGACTAAGTCGGAAAAGAAGCTTTCCGAAATTCTATTCAGTAAAGGAATAGATGAAAAAGGGTTTGCTCATATCCGTTCTCAGGGTGACAAAGCCCTGTTTGGTGGAAAGGCCACTCTTGAAATGAAGAAGAAGCTACTTGTACCTGATTCCAGGCCTATGGCAGACTTTTTACCAACCTTGCTGATCAAAGCAAAAGATTTTGCAACAGAACTCACCAGTCACAACGTTGTAGAGAAAGACCTGGAAGAATGCTGCGCTATCACTGAAGAACACATCACCAACAACACATCTGTCAGAAAAATCCTGCTGAAACGTGGCGTAAAGCCTGAGAATTTGCCTCCGGGAGAGGATATTAAAAAAGTCCAGCGACGACTTGACACTGAAACAAAAAAAGTCTGCGCCAATACGAAAAAAATTAAACCTCGAAAAAAATAATCAGCTCTTATTTCAAAAGGCCTTTCCGGAAGAGGAAGGGCTTTTTTATATATGATCATTTGAATTCCCCACTTCAGACTCCGCTTTGAGTACTCTTGACAACTCTTTTTGAATCCTTGACTTCTGTGATGAATAGATCAGTCCGGCAATTAAAGACAACAGTGAAAATGTTATAAAAATATCCTGAATGTCGAATGAGTTGGCCAGTGTACCAATGAGAATAGCTCCCAGTGGTGTTACCGTCATGAACGACATTCCATAAAATGAAATCACTCTGCCGGTCATATCGGGCTTGGCAATTGTTTGCAACAAGGTATTGACAGAAACATACTGAGCAATCATTGCCCAGCCACACAAAACAAGCAAAGCCATACTCAATGCCGTAACAGTCGAACAGGAAAAAAGAGCAAGCCCTCCTGAAAACACAAAAGCAGCTATCATTATGTACACAGGAAAACTTTTCAGAGACTTCCGTGATGCAAGAAAAAACGCGCCAATCAGTGCGCCTGCGCCATAAGAACCAGTCAATACGCCATAAAGACTACTGTCACCATTAAGCACATCTCTTGCAAATACCGGCAGAAAACTTTGAAACGGAAGGATGAAAAAACCGGTGGAAATAACCAATATCAGCATGTACCTGATCGGAGCAAAACCAAATGAATATTTTATTCCATCCTTTAAATCCTCAATAATTGTATTTGTATTGTTTTCCTTTGGAATAAAACCAACTCTCACTGCATATAATGACGCAATAACCGCTGTAAAACTGACTGCATTTATGGCAAAACACCATCCTTCTCCGATAATCGCAATAAGAATTCCGCCAATCATAGGGCCGACAAATCTCGCCGTATTGAAAAGCATCGAATTCAACGCAATGGCATTCGACATCTGCGATGTGTCTTCCACCAGATCGCGGATGAAGGCATGGCGAAATGGCGTGTCGATGGAATTGACAATGCCCGAAAGTGCTGCCAACGCGATGATATGCCACACTTCAATGTGATCAGAAAGAACAAGTATAGCCAGTGTCAGTGACAGAAACATGGACGCATACTGTGTGAATAAAATTACCTTGCGCCGGTTCATGCGATCGGCATAAACACCTGCTATCGGAGTTACAATAAGCGATGGTATCTGACCTGCAAAAGTCACAATCCCCAGCATAAAAGCACTGTCTGTCAATCGGTACACCAGCCAGCCGGTGGCAACAATCTGAATCCAGGTGCCGAGCACCGAAAACAACATTCCCGAAAGATATATGGCATAGTTTTTCGACCGCAGCGCACGAAATGTGAACGTTGCCCTGAACAGATAATTCTTTATTTCGGACCAGGGGAGGATCATGCCGCAAAAGTAATAAAGTTGAAAGTACGGACGGTTGAATTAATGCAAAATCATTTTATGCAAAAATGAAATATATAACAGTTTAATTTCATTGGATGACTCCGGAGGAGTCACATGTCTGTAGAAATACATCTGAAAAATCAACGACTCCGGAGGAGTCGAATGTTTTGAAGCTAATTGATGATGCGATGTCTTTTACATTCGACCTCTCTGAGGTCGTTGCTAGTATGTGCATATTTCTACAGACATGCGATGCCTGCCTGTTTTGTCAGGTAAACCTCTGGCATCAATCTACACTCAAACACATTGGCATAAAATATATTTCACAATGGTATTACTGCATCGCTCCGCGCGCTTTCAGAATCCATTTTGCTTCGTCGAGCGGACTGATTCCTTTGTAGGGTCTTACTACTCCAAGTTCATCGGCACAGGGACGATACCCGGCAAATTGTGTCGAAATCTCCGCTTTTCCACCACTGCGCGAACTAAGTTTTACAGCATAGTCATGCGATGTGGAAACAGGCAGAAAACCGGTGAGCGTGATTTTCCCATTATCCATTTCAGGACTGTCGAAGGTACCACGCATTTTTGTAATGTCGCTTGTTATCAGCCCGAGAAGATCTTCTGTGGCTTTGATTCTGAAAGTGACAAATGGCTCCAGTAATGTCGTTCCGGAATTCACCAATCCGTTCATGATGCCCATGGGCGTTGCAATAATAAAATCTCCCGGACGCGAATGTATTTCATGATCCTCGCCTTCAATCAGTGTAATGCGCAAATCGGTCACTTCCCAGCCCTTGATACCCTGTTTCAGTGCGGCCGGAATGGTTTGTTCCACTTCGTTCTGATATTTCTGCGCCACATCATCAACCCTAACTTCACTCCGGTAAACAACGCCGCTTCCCGGCTCTCCGGGCTCAATGCGGAATTTCAGAATGGCCCAGCAGGGTTTGGGCATCCAGTAGCGGACAAATCCTTCTGCAATGGATGAAGGCGTTTCTTTATATATGACCGTTGGCTGTTCAAACGTGGCCGCAAAGCCGAAGCGATCCAACAGAATGCGCTCCAGCACTTCCATCTGAATCCAGCCCATGACGCTGATGTTCATTTCTTTTTCGTCGCGAAGCCACTCAAAATTCAGTGACGGGTCTTCGCTGTAAAGCTGTTGTAATGCGGCCGACAGCGGACTGTAATCTTTTTCATTCAATGCTTTCACACGAACAGTCAGCAAAGGCATTTGCAATGGTTTAAGATTGGATGTGTCTAAAACGCTCTCTCCAAGCCAGTCTCCAACCGAAGCTGCAGAAAATCCGCACACGCCTGCAATGTCGCCTGCAACAACCTGCTGCAAATCTTCGAAACGCATTCCACTCATACGACGCAGCTGAACAACTTTTTCATCAACTGATTGCGTGGCATTCCGGATCAGTTCGCGGTTACTGATGCTTCCGCCAAACAAGCGCACATGCGCCACTTTTCCCATCGTTTTATCGTAGCTGATGCCAAAAACTCTGGCGCGCAAACCGTCGACGGCATTTTCATTTGGGGCAGGAAGAAATTTAATCATGACATCGAGCAGCTGATCAATTCCAATATTCAGCCGTGCTGAACCAAACAGCATGGGGACAATCTCGCTTCGTGAAACCATGTCTGCAAGCTGTTTTTCAAGTATTTCAAAATCCGGCATCACTCCTTCGAGGTAAGCGTCCATCAGTTTTTCATCACCCGCAACAATAGTCTCAGCAATATTTTCCGCAATATGGTCTTTTGAAAATAAATCCGTAATGACAACATCTGTGCTGGCAATGTTCTGAACCGACTGCATGCAAAGCGGCTCCAGATGCCATTCTTTGCGTATATCCATCAAAACATTTTCAATGTCGGCGCCCAAGCGGTCAAGCTTATTCAAAAATAAAATCACAGGGATATTGCGCGCACGCAAAGCATTCCACAAAGTACCGGTATGTGCCTGAATGCCTTCGGCTGCAGAAATCACGAGTACAGCACCGTCAACGGCTATCAGAATCCGCTCCACATCGGCCGAGAAATCAACGTGCCCGGGCGTATCGACCAGATTTATCCTAATGTCTTTCCATAAAAAAGTAGTGTGAGCCGAACGGACCGATATGCCTCTCTCCCGCTCCACTGCGAGAAAATCAGTATGTGTCGTGCCATCATCCACGCTGCCGGGATTTTTGATGGCACCGCTGTGATGCAGCATCAACTCTGTAATACTGGTCTTTCCTGCATCTGCATGGGCAAGGATGGCTATGTTTCTGATGTTTTCTGTCATCGTTTCGTTTTTTGTGTGGTTAATGCCGGATTGTTCAAATACTTTTCGCCGAAATACTGCATACGGAACCACAGTTCAAATGCGGGATCCAGAAAAACATGTTTGCCGTTTTCCAGATCAATGATGTCGTTTTCAACAAGAATGGTTCTGTTTTTCTGAACATTGCGCGGAGTGCCGAGCCGGTATTTCTGCATCACCGAGGCACTGGTCATTTGTGTTTCGTTACAGACAACAGCTTTGAGGAAATTCAGCTGCGTAACACTGATGGATTCAACTTCCTTTTGATATAACGGCGAATTGGCGTTTATGAGTTCTGTCAATGCGGCCGACAATTCCTCAATTCCAGCCGACTTCTCCGTTTTCTGCCATGTGTAATGCGACAGTTGCTGCACATACCATGAATGATCATTCATTAAAAACGGAATTTTTTCCGCCATTTCCGCAGAAATGGATTTTCCTGATTTTTTAAACCCGTTCACAATAAAAGTAACCCAGTTTTTTCGCGGAATTTTATTCAGCAGCATAATGTCGCCAAAGCGATAGAAAGGTTTTGACGGATTATTAAATATTTCAGTCATCATGTGACGTTTGCTGCCATACAGACAATAGGTCACATTTTTCTGACGCTGCCAGACCGATCTCATTTTTTTCTCAAAGCTTGCAAAGCCAGCAAATGAAGCCAGGTTCTGGAATTCATCCAGACAAATGATGTATTGTTTTCCTTGCTTTACTGCAATCCTTTCCGGCAAATTCAGCACCTCATCAGGAAATTTATTCAACTCGGTCCAGTTAAAACCAATTCTGAAATCAGTGTTTGGATCAACTCCAATGGTTATCTGAGGAATCAACCGGGAAAAGAATTCTTTGGCTGATTTCACCCAGTCCTGCCACTTTGTTGATGAAGCCATGATGACTTCCCGCGCAAATAACTCGAGAAAATCCTCGGCTGATGAAGCCGAAAACAAATCAATCTGTACTGTAATTGTATTTCTGTTTTTTGTTTTAATAACATGCAGCACTTTCTCAACCAGACTGGATTTCCCCCAGCGCCGCGGAGAAATGATGGACGTGTTGACTCCTTCCGTCAGATTGCTGTAGAGCTTTTCCGCATCCTTTTCACGGTCAGTGAAAGAATTTATACTGACGGTTGTTCCATAAATAAAAGGTGTGCTTTTCATAGGCTGAAGTTTTTACTAAAAGGTATTATACTATTAGATATTATACTAATAGGTATAATACTAATAGGTATAATACACAAAGGTATAAATTATTTTGAATTCGTATGATGCAGGTAATGGTTATCGGTTAATGGTTATTGGTTATCGAATGGGTTTTACTTCTCACTTCCTTGCCTGCCTGACTGCCTGATGCAGTTAAACCGGCAGACAGGTTCCTTGTTCATGATTCGATAGAGGGTATTGGTTATCGGGTAATTGGTTAATGGTTATCAGGGAGTTATAAGTCCGCCGCGGCGGATTCGTATTTCGTATCTCATATTTCATATCTCACATTTCTTATCTCGTATTTCGTGTTTCATCTCTCGCATTTCAAACGTATCTCATATTTCCACATGCGCCGAACCTGTCACGTTTCAAGTGAGCGCCACATCCGTTCGTATTTCATATTTCGTATTTCATATTTCGTATTTCGTATTTTGTATTTCGTATTTTGTATTTTGTATTTCGTATTTTTCACCCCTTCACACTTCCTTATTCCTTGTTCATTATTCTTATTATCTTTGCATCAAATTACAAGGCATGTCCAACTGGATATTGATTTTTCTTGTGCAACTCAACCGCACCGGCCTATTTGCCTGAGGCCTCCTGATTCCATTTCACATCTTAATAAAAAACGCAGCACCGGCATGACCGATGTTGTTGACATTTGCAAATCAAACAACCAAAAAATGAAAAAACAAACACTGATCATAAAATCCGAAATTCGTTTTGCTGACATCGAACCTATCATGCTGGGGCATGTTCAAGTTGAACTTTCTGCTGCCGCGCTGAAAAAAATAAATATCTGCCGGCAATATCTGAATCAGAAAATTGAAAAATCAGATGCACCTGTGTATGGCATCAACACTGGATTCGGCTCATTGTGCAATACCAGTGTTGGCAAAAAAGACCTGTCCAAACTGCAGGAAAACCTGGTGCTTTCACATGCATGCGGTCTGGGCAATGAAGTCCGACCGGAAATTGTGCGCCTTATGATGGTGCTCAAAATTCAGGCATTGTCGCTCGGACATTCGGGTGTACAAACCGATACCGTACAGCTGCTGGCCGATATGTACAACAACGATATCCTGCCTGTTGTTTACGAACAGGGCTCACTGGGTGCGTCGGGCGATCTGGCCCCGCTGGCACACATGTGCCTGCCGCTCATTGGCAAAGGCGATGTAATTTATCAGGGAAACCGCATGTCGTCGAAACAGGCTTTTAAAACGGTTGGTCTCAAAACGGTCCAGCTTCAGTCAAAAGAAGGACTGGCGCTGCTCAACGGAACTCAGTTCATGTCGGCGCATGGGGCATATGCGCTTGTAATGAGCAAAAACCTGATGCAATGGGCTAATCATACTGCTGCCCTGTCGCTCGAAGCCTTCGACGGCCGCACCGATCCTTTCCATCCGATGATTCAGTCCGTCCGCCCGCATCCGGGACAAATGCAGGTTGCCAACGCCATTAATAAAATCCTGAAAGGAAGTAAAATTGCTGCCCGTAAAAAACAGCAGGTGCAGGATCCCTATTCATTTCGCTGCATTCCTCAGGTTCACGGCGCTACCTGGGACACCATTCAATATGTCAATGAGGTTTTCAAACGCGAAATCAACAGCGTGACCGACAATCCGACTGTGTTTCCCGATACCGACCTGATTATTTCTGCCGGAAACTTTCACGGGCAGCCACTCGCACTGGCTTTCGACTTTCTGGGCATCGCCATGTCCGAACTGGCCAATATCAGCGAACGCAGAATTTATCAGTTGATAAATGGTAAACACGGGCTTCCAAATTATCTGGTTGCAAACCCGGGCCTGAACAGCGGTTTCATGATTCCGCAATACACAGCTGCTTCGATTGTGAGCCAGAACAAACAACTTGCAACACCCGCCAGTGTCGATAGCATTGAATCGAGCCAGGGACAGGAAGATCACGTGAGCATGGGCGCCAATGCAGCTACCAAGACCATCCGCATTCTGGAAAATGTGGAGAAAGTACTGGCCATCGAACTCATGGCCGCCGCACAGGCACTTGAATTCCGCAGACCTGAAACATCATCGTCTTACATGGAAAAACTGATTGCCGAATACCGCAAAGAAGTTCCTTTCATTCAACAGGATGACTACATGAGCGTCCATATGCACAGGAGCATTGAATTTATGCGGACATTCAAATTAAAGGCTGAGTAAAGAACACTGAACAAGGAACACTGAACAAGGAACACTGAACAAGGAAGTGTGAAGTGTGGAGTGAATACTGAATCATGAACACTGAACGATTTTAGAATATCGATCGGTGCCCTTCGACAAGCTCGACTACAAATTTTTGATTTTTGATCGGAAGGGCGAAGTAAAGACAAGAGTATTTGAAGTACCGTTCTACTTGATGAACATTAAGAACTTGATGAACTCTATTCGAACATTGAACACTGACGGACGAAGGAGTGGTCGGTTTAAGTCCGCCGCGACCGACGAAGGACGAAGTTGAGAAGTGAGCATTGAATGATGAATCGCTTATTCAATTTTTGTATTTTACATTATACATTTTCTAATCATTTTTGTATTTCGTAAAATACATTTTCCACCCATTTTTGTATTTTCTAAAATACAATTTACCCCAGACGGCATCCCAACACGCTTTCGACACGAAATGCCACTTTGACTGTTTGGGTTTTTGTATTGATTATACCAAAATAAAATATATAATAGTCCGATTTGCAATGGTCGACTCCGGAGGAGTCATATATCTGTAGATTATCATCACAACAAACAACGACTCCGGAGGAGTCGAATGTAATGGAGTAGTGTCTTCAAATAATGCCTGAATATATGCGACCCGCCAGCCATGTGCTGAGCCTGACGAAGCAACGTGGATCGGTCATCAATCTTCACTTAAACACATCTGCCGGAAATATATTTCAAAATGGTATAAAATAAATAGCTCTGCAATTTTCTGTATGGTGAATTTCTCAATTTCGATACAGAATGGTTTGTATCATTTATCAGTCACAAAATATTAGCAGCACCTGTTTCCGCCTAACCCGCCCGACTCATACAACCAAGTCCCCCGTACGATATCGTCAGTGGGGTCTCCTGAAATGTAGATTCAGCAAGGGCTATGACGGTTTTCCGGGAGATCCCGGCACCGAAGCAGGAGCTATTTCTCATACACTGACCGGGAACTTTCTGCGCCTTTGATTTAGCAGCTTTCGTTTGACAAAGGCCAAGTGGCCGTTGACGAAGGTTTTGGCGATGGTGGCCGGCAGGGTTTCGCCTTCGAGGGGCGACCAGCAAATCATCACATTTATCAGCATCGTTCAAACGCTGGTTATCCTGAAAATTTAAGATTAATACTTTTTGGCGTTTTAATACTGTAGAGAAATAAGTTCAGCAGTCCAATGCATGTAAGGTTCACAGCGGGTTAATAAATATGCATTGAATTCAGCAAGAAAATCAGGATGAAATTTTTCACCAAATGAGTCAATAATTTTTGTTTCATAATTATCAATTACATCGACCACGCAGTTGTCAACGATATTCTGATCAATAGGCTGATTCTTTGTTTTCTCAATCAACATGGCTGTGAATGCTTCTCCAACCAGCACGGTTGTTTCTGAGAGTTCCGGAACAGAATCACAATTAAACATCGTCATTCTTTGAAACGGAACACATTTTTTCATCAGCTGAAAAATGATTTCCTGATTCACATGCTTTATTGCATCAGTCTCAGATAAATCCGGATTTTGTGCTTTGTAATTCTTACCTATTGAAATAATGTCTTCTGCATGTGAAAAAAGACTAAGTGTCAGCAAAGGTTTTGAATCACGGATTATTTCCTCCTTTGATTTTGAAAAATCAATAGCAGACAAGCTGTCACAAACATCATCGGCAATGGAAATTTCAGTAACCTGCGCCTGCAAAGCCGAAAAGCCGGATAACAACAATAATAGTATTAAAAGATTTCTCATACGTGAGAGCCAAAAAATATTTTACCAAGCATTAATCCCTCTCAAACCCCAACCGCTTCCCCACTTTCGTACCGACAATTTTTCCGTTGTCCCAGACCAGGTGGCCGTTGACGAAGGTTTTGGCGATGGTGGAGGGCAGGGTTTCGCCTTCGAGGGGCGACCAGCCGCATTTGTAGAGGATATTGGATTTGGTGATTTTGTATTTCTTTGAAGTGTCGACCAGCACCAGATCGGCGTAATAGCCCTCGCGGATGAAGCCACGTCTGGAGACATTGAACAGAATGGCCGGGTTGTGACACATGTATTTCACCACATCGGCCAGCGACCACAAACCCGATTCGCTCATGGCAATCATGGCCTGCAGACTGTGCTGCACCATAGGTCCGCCCGAAGGCGCATCAAAATAAGGTTTCATTTTTTCGGCTAATAAATGCGGCGCATGATCAGTAGCGATCACATCGAGCAAACCCGCTTTCAGTCCTTCGCGCAGCGCCTTGCGGTCTTCGGCGGTTTTGATGGCCGGGTTCCATTTCACCAGATTGTCGTGCGTGCGGTAATAATCGTTGGTAAACCACAGGTGATGCACACAGACTTCGGCGGTGATGCGTTTTTTTTCAAGCGGCATTCCGGCATCGAAAAGTTCCAGTTCCTTTGCCGTTGACACATGAAAAACATGGAGCCGGGTTTTCTTTTTGCGCGCCAGTGCCACCGCGTACGACGAAGATTTGAAGCAGGCTTCGGCACTGCGGATGGAAGGATGCACCGATGCACTGATTTCGTCGCCGAAAAAGTCTTTAAAGGATTCTGCATTCCGGCGGATAATTTCATCGTCCTCGCAATGCGCAGCAACGATATGCGGCGTCTCAGCGAAAAGTTGTTCAATGGTTTTCGGATTATCGACCAACAGATTTCCGGTAGATGAACCTAAAAATATTTTCACGCCGCAAACGGTATCCAGTGGCGTTTTCAGCACTTCTTCGATGTTGTCGTTCGACACACCCATGTAGAAACTGTAATTGGCCAGCGAATCTTTCGAAGCAATTTTATATTTGTCTTCGAGCAGATCCTGCGTGAGTGTGGGCGGTTTGGTGTTGGGCATTTCCATGTACGATGTCACGCCACCGGCAACAGCAGCGCGGCTTTCGGAGTATATGGTGGCTTTTTCTTCCATGCCCGGCTGGCGGAAATGCACCTGATCGTCGATGACACCCGGCAACAGATATTGTCCTTTGGCATCGATGGCCGTATAGCCGGCGGGAGTTTTGGAATTTTTTCCTTCGTTGATTTTTTTAATCAATCCACCGGAAATAAAAACTTCGCCCTCAAAGATCCTGCTTTCGTTGACGATCCGGGCGTTGAAGATGTGATAAGATTCCATTACTGTTTTTTATGACGGCGCTTTGTGTTGCGCAAACGTAGCTGAATAACACCAAAAAAAGCTTCTCGTATAATTCCCTTAGTCATTTTCGACTGACCCAATGTGCGGTCGGTAAAGATGATCGGCACTTCCTTGATGGAGAAACCAAGTTTATGCACCGTATATTTCATTTCAATCTGGAAGGCGTAACCGAGGAAAGAAATTTTTTCGAAGCGGATGGCATCGAGTACTTTGCGTGTGTAGCAAACAAAACCTGCGGTAGTGTCGCGCACTTTCATGCGGGTAATAAAACGCACATAGGCCGAAGCGTAGTAGCTGAGCAGCACACGGCCCATCGGCCAGTTGACGACATTCACGCCGGTGATATAGCGCGAGCCGACCGACATATCGTAGCCGTCGTCGTGGCAGGCTTTATATAAGCGAATCAGGTCATCGGGGTTGTGGCTGAAGTCGGCATCCATTTCAAAAATATATTCATAGCCATGAGCCAGGGCCCATTTGAAACCGTGAATATAAGCAGTGCCCAGCCCGAGTTTACCTTTGCGTTCTTCGATATGCAGGCGGTCATTGAATTCAGGGATTAAACCTTTTACAATATCGGCGGTTCCATCGGGGGAATTATCCTCGATGATGAGAATATGAAAGTCTTTTTCGAGAGAAAAAACCTTTCGGATAATATTTTCAATATTCTCCTTCTCGTTGTAGGTTGGAATGATAACTAATGAATCGGACACGGCATTGATTTGCGCAAATGTAAAAAAAAAACCTGATTTTCGTTAAAAAAAAATTGACATTTATGTAAATAAGTTATATATTTACCCCCATTATGGGGTTAAGATTTCTACTATTCCCCTTTCAATGGGGTTACATATTGTTAATTTCTCTCAGAAAACTGCTGTATGCCGTTGGGATTAAACGACGGCGCACATTCAATATGCCCATAATCTGCATTGGGAATCTGAATGCAGGCGGATCGGGCAAAACACCGCATACGAAATATTTTGCTCAATTACTCCAGCGCAACCATTACAAAATTGCCATTATACTGAGAGGATACAAACGCAGCACGCGTGGTTTCATTCACTGCAACACAGATCACACTGTAGCTGAAATAGGTGATGAAGCATATGAATATGTAAGAAATTTAGACGAAAAAACAAACATCTTCGTTTGTGAGCGACGCAGAAAAGGCATTAAGGAAATCATGAATAAATTTCCTGAAACAGATGTAATATTAATGGACGATGGGTTTCAGCATCTGGCTGTTAAAGCAGGGATGTATATTTTATTGACCGATTACCTGCAGCCGTATTGGAAAGATCATGTTTTACCCATTGGAAAACTCCGGGAATGCAAGGCGGCAAAAAAGCGCGCCCATGTCATCATGGTTACCAAAACGCCAAAAGTATTTTCACCGCTGGTCAAGCGCGACCTTATTGAAAAAATCCGTCCACGCTATCATCAACATGTCGCATTTTCGTATCTTGATTACGGAAACCCTGTCCCTGTTTATGCCGAAGGAGATCAGCGCTTCACCGCCCCCGAAAACATTTATTCTGCCTTTCTGCTTTGCGGCATTGCCAATCCTTATCCCCTTGAAGAATTTCTAAAACGTAAATGCATCGAGCTGTATTCGCATAAATACCCTGATCATCACGCATATAAATTAAAAGAAATTGAAAAGCTCGCCTTCGATTTCAATAATCACATGATGAAAAATAAAGTAATTTTTACAACAGAAAAAGATGTTTCGAGATTAATGCTGCCTGAGATTAAAGAAAAATTGGTAGATTTGCCATTCTTTTACATTCCGGTAACTATCGGAATTCATGAAAGCAAAGAATTTAATCTTGACAAACTTATAATAGACTATGTTGGAAAAAATTGCAAAAACAGCTGACTTCATCCGCAGCAAAACCAAGCTCAGACCTCAGATTGCAATCGTTCTCGGAACAGGATTGGGAGGTTTGGTTAATGAAATAGAAATAATCGACAGCATCTCGTATAGCGAAATTCCCAATTTCCCGGTTTCAACCGTGAAAGGACATCAGGGGCGACTGATTTTCGGCCGTCTGAGCGGCAAAGACGTTATAGCCATGCAGGGTCGTTTCCATTTCTACGAGGGTTATACCATGCAAGAGGTTACATTTCCTTTCCGGGTCTTTAAAAATCTTGGAATTGAAACGCTGCTGTTATCAAACGCTGCCGGAGGCATGAATAAAAACTTCAAAGTCGGCGACATCATGTTCATCAACGATCACATCAATCTGATGGGAACCAATCCCCTGATTGGAAAAAACTACGATGAGCTGGGGCCCCGCTTTCCCGATTTCAGCGAACCATACGACCACAAACTTCTGGAAACCGCATTGGGTGCAGCAAAAGACCTGAGTATTCCGGTGCATCAGGGCGTATATGTAGCCATGAGCGGCCCGACTTTCGAAACCCCCGCCGAATACCGCTATGTGCGCATTATCGGTGGCGATGCCGTTGGAATGTCAACTGTTCCCGAAGCCATTGTTGCACGCCATTCTTCGATGAAAGTATTTGCCGTTTCCATCATCACAGACCTGGGCGGCATGGACGAAGTTGTCGCTGTCAGCCACGAAGAAGTGATTGAAGCCGCCAACAAGGCAGAGCCGAAAATGACAGCCATCATCAAAGAGCTACTGAAAAGAATTTAAGCCTAAACCCTCGAAGGGTTCAAAACCCTTCGAGGTTTATTGGCACCTACAGCAAAATTTTCAACAATTCTTTGAGCTCGCTGACAACATAATCAGCCAGCTCAAACGGACCTTCAGCCCCGGCATGATTCACCAGAATGGTTTTCATCCCTGCTGTTTTAGCACCTACAATATCTTTTTTATAATCATTACCAATCAGCACCGATTTGTCGATGCAGAAATCAGCTTCCATACAAATGCGCAGAAAAAACTCAGGATCGGGCTTACACACCCCCAGATCTTTGGATGTATAGTGATTTTTGAAATAATGATCGATTTTTCCCATTACCAGCGCTCTGCGCATATCGGCCGTATCAGACTCACCCGCATTGGATGCCACAGACAAAACATATTTTGCGGACAGTTTTTCAAGAACCTCGGCGGCATTTGGAAAAACTTCAATACGCTCCCATTGATACATAGGTCCCGGCGTTCCGGGAAAGTCACGCATCAGTGTGTCGCCCCAATCAAATACAATGTGTTCAATTGCTTCCATAAACTGTTTTATTTTATCCAGACGCCCGGAATGATACGTCCGCATTTATTGCATTTATTCTCTGTCATGCCGCTCACCTTAGTGATGTATCCTTCGCGCTTCACAAGCAGGGTTCCGCAATCAGGGCATTGCGTATTTTCATGTGCTTCGTTGCGAATATTACCGGTATAAACATATTTCATTCCAGCGCTGGTGGCCATATGAAATGCTTGCTCAATAACAGCCGGATTTGTCGGATGAGAATCCAATAATTTATGCGCCGGAAAAAATCTTGAAATATGCAATGGAACTTCCGCAAAATCATTTTCAATCAGCCAGGAAGTCATTTGCGAAAATTCATCAGTTTTATCGGTATAAGCGGTCACCATCAGATTTGTTATTTCAAGCCATTTCCCCGAATCCCGAATGGTTTTGATTGTATCCAAAACCGGCTGCAGAGAGCCATTGCAGAGAGTCTTGTATGTAGAATCATTAAAAGATTTCAGATCAATATTAAAGGCATCCATTACCCCGATCAGATCTTTTAATGGCTCCTGATTGATGTACCCGTTCGAAATCATTAAAGTTTTAATTCCCGCTTTCTGAGCCAGAAAGGCAGTATCATACATGTATTCAAAAAAAACGGTGGGCTCGGTATAAGTAAATGCAATACCATCGACACTATGTTCACGCGCTGTTTTCACCACCTTTTCAGGTGAATAATCCAGTGCAGAAACATCATTGGGAGCTGCCTGCGAAATATCGGCATTCTGACAATTGAGGCATCGGAAATTACAACCGGCCGTGCCAAAGGATAAAACTTTTGAAGACGGCAGAAAATGATACAATGGTTTTTTTTCAATCGGATCGATATGAACAGCAACCGGATTGCCGTAGGCCATGGTATATAAAACACCGCCCACATTAATTCTGGTACGACAGATACCGGACTGCCCATTTTTGAGAATACAGGCATGCGGACACAACCGGCATTTAACCGAACCATCGGGCAGCTCTTCGAAATACCGGGCTTTTATCATTCCATTATGTCTTATTGATTTAAAATTACTCATGGATTCACTTGCATAAAGACGCGGCATAGCAACTGCAGCAACACCCATAACAAAAAGATTCTTTATGAAATCTCTTTTCTCCATGACAATATCTCTTTCAACAAAAGTAACAATTAACGTTTGATAAAAAAAAATTCTATCTTTACAATATGATGAAACGCATGTTAATTTTGCTTACCATTATGAGTATTTTTTCAGACACAGGAGCCCAGAAAAATCTGCCGATACGTAAAGCAGCCGTTGCCGGACAATTCTATCCGGCAGATGCCGAAGCGCTGGAAAAATATTTTGAAAAGGAATTCAATCAGATTACTATCGCGCCCAACGATAAAAAAGTCAGAGCCATCATTGTTCCGCATGCAGGATACATGTACAGCGGACGCACTGCGGCCTGGGCATTTGCCACCCTTCGCGAAAAAAACACATATAAAAACGTGTTTATCATCGGTTCCAGTCATATCGCAGCTTTCGACGGTGCAAGCGTTTTTCATGGCGCTGCGTTTGAAACTCCGCTGGGACAAGCCGAAATAAATACTGAAATAACCGGCACTCTCCAACAAAACAATATTTTCAAATTTCCACAACAATACCAAACCGAAGATCATGTACTCGAGGTTGAAATACCTTTTTTACAGTACATCCTCGAACCCGGATTTAAAATTATCCCCATCACCATCGGAACCAAAAGCACTTATGCATTGGACAAAATTACCGACGCACTGAAACCCTATTTTACACCCGATAATCTCTTTGTTATCAGCACTGATTTATCGCACTATCCCTCATATTCCGATGCAGTTAAAGCCGACAGTGCTGTTGTACAATCTATTCTGAGCGGTAATCCGCAAACATTTGATGCCGTTGTGCGATCAACTGAAAATGCCGGAATAAAAAATTATGTTACTGCGATTTGCGGATACAGCGCAGTTTACATACTGATGTCTTTAGCTGACGACAAAGATGGATTTTCTTATGAAAAACTGAAATATTCAAATTCAGGCGATGTCTCAGGCGATTTCGACCGGGTAGTCGGTTATGCAGCTATAGCTGTCAGAGAGTGTGACCTGAAAGAAACCCTACAAAAAAAAGATACATTTACTATTTCTGAAAATGATAAAAAAATCATGTTCAATATTGCACGAAACAGTATTGAATCGAAATTAAACGATAACGTACACACAGTGTCCGACACACTTTCCGACATGCTCAATAAAAAATGCGGTGTATTTGTAACGCTGCATCTGAATAATAAACTGCGCGGCTGCATCGGTACATTCCGGCAAGATCGGGAACTCGCCATCAATATTCATGAAATGGCTTTGGCAGCGGCATTCAGCGACCCACGATTTGATCCGCTTACAAAAGAAGAATATAAAAATATTGAACTTGAAATTTCGGTTCTGACCCCAATGCAGAAAATTGATTCAGTGAATCAAATTGTTTTAGGGAAACACGGTATTTACATCAAGCGCGGCAACATGACTGGAACTTTTCTGCCACAGGTTGCTACCGAAACCGGATGGACCCTTGAAGAATTTCTGGGACATTGCAGCCGCGACAAAGCCGGCATCGGATGGGAAGGATGGAAGGATGAAGAAACTGAAATTTTTATTTACGAAGCCATTATTCTGAACGAATAATGCATGTTTTGGTCTTGCAGATCTAATAATCCCCGCATTTATAATTATTGTCGCTTCAGTCAACCATCATCATCGACGATGCGAAATCCTTAATTACAAAATGCACATCGGCATTGTAACTGCCATAGACCGGATCGGTTAATTGTTCTGAAACGAGTTTCAGGTTCATTTCCATATTGGCTTTTTCGTCCTTGAAATCAAAAGAGAGGATCGATATTTCATCAAACCTGAAATACAAAAAAGCAGAACCTTCTGGTGATTTGATTATTGATTGTAAATATGCACTGGCCTTGATTTCCGAATCACGAAGCGCATCCTTATATGGAACATAATTATCGCCCTTAAGTGAATACGGGAGTTTTGTTTCATACAATTCAAAACTACCATCATGGTTTGTATGCCACTTCAGTTGCGGTGCTGCCGGCAAAAACAAATCGAGTGAATTTACCCGTCCTCCGTCATTTTCCTCAAATTTCAAAATCAAAGACGTGCTGCTCCCTGAGCTGGTTGTAACATCTGTCAGCGGAATCCGGAGTGTGTCTTTCAAAGGAAAGTTTTTTTCTCCTTCCGAGTTTTGATGAAGCATAATTGTTGCCTCATTAACAACAACTTTTTCAATGGATTTTTCATTATCCTTTTTTGTTGTTGATGAACATCCAATGAAAAAAAACATTAAAAAAACAAGTGAAAAAAAAGTTTGGTTCATATTGAGTTATTTTATCCTCGTTCCTTTAATATCCATTTCCGTACGATTTTCCTTTCCTCTAAGATGATTGATGCCTACATATTTGCCCTCAAAGGAATTGCGGCCGGTAAATCTGATTTTGTACTGTACAACACCAAGAGCTTCAGGATCATCAAAACGCTTGGATTGTATAACATAATACTGTCCTTCTTTTTTCACATCCATCATGTATTCAATGCCATCCAGTCTCAGATCGGGCAACTGAGCTTTCTTTCCCTTCATTTCTTGTTCAACTTTTTCACGTTCCTTATAATACTCATCGCCCGAACCATACATGTCGGCCATATTATCAATATACTGCAACGAAGCATCCATGGTCATTTTGGTAACAGTAGCATCGAGTTTCCAGGTGCCTTCAAGTTTTGGAGACCCAATCATAATTTCAACCACCGTGGTTTTCCCGTTTCCTTCAAGATTCAATTCGCCGGTAAATTCTTCATCTTTTCCAGCGGGACCAGCCACCGTAACAATCACCTCCTGCGGGCTGCCTGCATCAAGAAAACCGAGCGTTGTACAATTGAACAAAAATTCGCCATCCTTATCGGTAGTGCCTGTCCATAGTTTTTTATGAACATCGGATGCAACATTAAATTGCACAGCCAATCCGCTGACATCAACATCAGCGTATTCTTCACATTCCGGATCAATCTTTACAATAACACGGATTTTGTTCACTTTATTTAATTCCTTCTGTATATAACACAATTTATCATACAGTTTACCCTGCATATCAAGACGGATTTCCTTTACAATGCGTTCGAAAATATTCGTTTCATTCAACGTTTTGATGATGGAAGCAAAATGCTCATCCGAAATATCCTTTTTCAGCTGCTCATTCAGATAACCCCCACCAGTAGCGCCTGTATTCTTCATCACGCGATCCTGATACTCTCCCACAACGCTTTCATCTTTCCAGAATTCCCAGACATAATCATGAATAACCTTTATAACTTCTTCGGATGCTGTAGCAGGATTCTTAACCGACTTCATCACCTTTTTGAGTTTCTTGTACCAATACACGGAATTGATTTTCTCCTTTTCTCTCTTTTCTTTATAGTACAAGTCATATGCTTTCTGATAAATATTGACCCTGCCACTGATGGCTTCCTGAATGAATTTATTCAAAGACCAATCAATAACAAAAACGCCAACAAAAGCAAGATTGATGGCCGAAGTATTAATCAATTTCAAAGCCCAGTAGTTGTACAGGTTTTTTGATAATTCCAGCGTTGCCTTACCAGTCTTTCCATCTGCAACATCAATGGCACATTGCACCAAAGCAAAGCCCAACCCAACTTCGGTAGCGACTTCGTTAATACCTTTCAAAGCCCCCATTTCAAGCGCGTTTTCAGCAAAACTTCCCACAGCTGCGCTGATTCCAAACCATTCATTCACCTTATCCCAACCAGCTCTGACAGCCCCATCGGACTTTGGTGCAGCAGCAGCAAATTCCTCCATGGTTGAAACAACCTCGTCGGATGACATAAACGCACCACCCGGAAACTGCACTTTTTGTACTGTCATCATCGGACCCGGAGCAACTTTTTCAGATACAGCCCAGGGAGCAAACGTAGTGAAATGATTGGTGTAAATAGTCATTGTGTTATCAGCCGCATTTACTGTATAGGGAAGTCCCTTCCACTCATTGCTGGCTTCATCGAGATACATGCAAAAAAGATCTTTCGACGGATCAGCACCTGCCGGCAGATCCGCAGGATTGTATTTAATGGTGACTTCCATGTACCCATCAAATTCATTCGTCTCCGACATACTTACATCGTAGGCCCCAAGCTGTTTTATGCCTTCTTCTTCGGGCATTCCTTTCACTGAATAAATACTCAATGTTTGCTCTTTATCAATCAATCCAAATGGCACAGTCACGGCAATCTCATCCTCGTACTTCACAGTCTGATCTTTATCAGAAACTTCAATTTTCTGCTCTACCAGCAGTTTTTTTCTAACCCCTCCGAAAAATTCATTATAGGCCCAATAACCCCCACCACCCAATACAGCAACGATCAGAACCGCTGCTGCGACTTTCAGAAAAATACGTTTCTTCTTTTGTGGCGCAACAGGTGTGGACTGAGGTGCGGGAAACTCAACGGCCTTTTTGGGCTGCACACGAACTGAAACCGGCTCGTGAACCGGCGCTGCAGCAATCACCGCTTTGCCACACACTGTGCAGAATTTGGCACCCGGCTTCAACTCTGCACCACACGAACAAAGGTTTTCTTTGATTTCGGCCGGCTTGTCCGCAACATCCTCAACTTTTTTGCCGCAGACAGTACAAAACTTCGAGCCCGGCTTCAACTCTGCGCCACAGGAACAACGGTTTTCATGAATGACTTCACTGTTTTTCGCTGACAATTCAATTTTCTTTCCACAAATAGTGCAAAACTTCGCGCCTGGTTTTAAATCCGCTCCACAAGCGCATTTCGTTAAAACATACTTCTTGGGTAATTTTTCTGCAATAACAATTTTACTTCCACAATTTGTACAGAATTTGGCGCTGTCATTCAGCTGTGCATGGCAGTTCGGACATTGTTTCATATTGAATTGATGTTGTTGTTTTACTTTTCTTTCCAAATATACAAATAAACAAACATATAGAAACATTGCAAATTTTACACAATCAGCAGAATTAATTTTAGTAATATTGTATCACCAAATTACCCTTATGATCCGAAACAAATACAGAATAATTGCAAACCGAAGTGCTGTCTTTTTTGGGGCTATTGCACTTCTGCTCTTTCTGCTTCCATCGATTACCGGCACAGATGGGATGAATGGTGGCTTTGCCTTGATTGTTTTTGCCATTGTTTTTTTGATAACAGGTCTCATTACATTTTATTTCTACAACAGAAATGCACGCGTTTTTGATTCGCTGCTGCAACCTCAGAAAATTCTTGCTCATTGGGTTGTGAAACAAAACGAATATGCCCAATTGCAGCAACTCAACGCCAAAGAAATATCAGGTAATTTTATGCTGATGCGATGGGTAGTCATTATCATTACTTTTATCGTTTGTGTTTTTCTCGCCATTGCTGGACTTGAATTCAGTTTTCTTTTATTGTTTTTTGCAGGACTCAGCGCTTTTATCTGGATTGTAAGTGCCATTGCCATTCATTCTCAAAAAAGGCATCTCCTTCCAACCGATGCCCAAATCATTCTTACAAACGAGGGCGGATTCATCAACGACACGATGCATGTCTGGGCAAAACTCAACAACCGCCTTGAAGATGCAGCCATAAAAAAAATAAAATCCGGCATACACTATCTTGAAATAAACTATTCCGTACCAAGCAGAGGTGCACGCGTTGAAACCACCGTCCGCTTCCCCATCCCTGATGGCAAGCTGACTGAGGCGCAGTATATTCTGGGCGAAATTTACAACCCCCAATAATTACAAATATGAAAAACAACAACATAAAAACACTCATTGAAGCTGCATGGGATAACCGCGAGCTGCTCAACAATACCGAAACCCGCGATGCCATCCGCGCTGTGATCGATCTGCTCGATAAAGGCGAAATTCGTGTTGCAGAGCCAAAGGGAGACAAGTGGCAGGTGAACGAATGGATCAAAAAAGCCGTCATATTATATTTCCCGATTTCGGAAATGATTGTAAGCGAAGCCGGCCCACTTGAATTTCATGATAAAATTCCGCTGAAAAAAGGTTATAAAAAAGCCGGAATACGCGTGGTGCCTCACGCTGTAGCCCGCCATGGAGCATACATTGCAAGCGGTGTCATCATGATGCCGTCGTATGTGAATATTGGCGCTTATGTCGATAGCGGCACCATGGTCGATACATGGGCTACGGTTGGCTCCTGTGCGCAGATCGGGAAAAATGTCCATCTCAGCGGTGGCGTCGGTATTGGTGGTGTGCTTGAACCCGTACAGGCCGCACCGGTCATTGTCGAAGACGGATGCTTTATCGGCTCACGCTGCATTGTGGTCGAAGGCGCCCACATCGGTCAGGAAGCCGTTCTCGGAGCCAATACCGTTATTACCGGCAGCACAAAAATTATTGATGTCTCCACTGAAAAGACCATTGAATACAAGGGCTCTATACCACCCCGCTCTGTGGTGATTCCGGGATCTTACACCAAAAAATTTCCGGGTGGCGAATTCAATGTCAACTGTGCACTCATCATCGGACAGCGCAAAGAAAGCACCGACCGCAAAACCTCGCTCAACGACGCGCTGCGGAATTTCAACGTGGATGTGTAACTCGCCGAATTTGACTATTTTTGTACATCAAAGAATTTTTCTGCATGACAAAGACATTCTCTAAAATTGCATCCATTCTGGTTTTCATCTCAATTTCCCTCTGTTCATGGGGACAAAGAACAACCATCCTCAATAATGAATTCTCTTATACATCAACATATCAATACGTATCAACCCCTGGCGCCAGAGAATTTTACAGCAATTTCATCATTCAGGAAATTGCTCGTTCCATTCCCAAAAGAGCAGAATATACTTCGTTTACAATTAATTATATAATGAATCAACAACTGATAAAACTCGATTCAGCTCACTATATTTTCAAACCGGAACTGAAAAATTTCGCAACCACCGGCGATGTTTTATACAAAGGAATAAACATCTCCAAAAAACTGATTCCGGGCGAGATAGACTATACCGTAAAAATCTATCGCAAACAAAGCGGTACGATGAACATCGGCGGTCAACAAAATGGCATTCTTGTTTTTCAAAAAAATGTTACCGGTCAGCAACTCAATGATAACCTTGGTTATTTTCCGCTCCCTGAGCTCGCTTTCAGTGATACCGTCAATGACGCTCAATACACACTTGCCGTCGAAAATCAACATCTTTATTTCAACGAAAAATCAAAAAATATTTTTTTGAATCAGGTTGCCTACATCAACGACTACTATGCAAGCGACGCACTGATAGGAGCCCAGATGGACAAACTGCACGCCATACAGCCCGACAATATTGATCTGATTTCTTTTTACGATATCGAATTGAAAGAAGTTGAACAAAGCATCGCTTCGCTCGACTCAAGGCAATTTCCGCAAAATCTTGGCTTACACGAAAACGATCCGATGCAGTTTATGGCCAAAATGCACACTTTGGTAACAGAAACATCACAGATGCGAGCCACGCTCAATCAACGGCTGTCGGTACTCGATCAGCTTTTTTGTCAGAAAGGAAATGATTTGCTGGCTGAAGGGAAATTACAAGACGCAGCAACATATTACAACAAAGCCATCCAGATCAATCCCTATTATGCACCCGCACAATATCAGCTGGCACGCATGGAATTTAATGCTGCAAACTATGATACTTCGGCATACATGGTCAATCATGCCTTGCTGAAAATGAGCCCGGATCCTTCAACACAGCAACTGCTTGTTCAACTTGGCAACAATATCTACACAACGCTGCTTGGTAATGGCGACAAATATAATTCGGAACAAAAATTCAACGAGGCCATTTCTGTTTTCGATCGAGCGAAATGGCTCTGTACCACAACTCCAGGACTTGTGTGTACCGAACAGGTTCAAAAAGGACTGGCTCAGGCCAAATACGGCATTTACCGCAGCTATCTTCAGGTGGCCGAAAAAGCCATACAAAACGGACGGCTCGATATTGCCGGAAATTACATTAATCAGAGCATGGAATATCAGAAGCAAAATGCCACTGAAATTATCAGCAACGCTGAAAGTGTTCAATGGATGGGCATTCTGTGCAAAGAATATGTCATGCTGGGAAACAAACTCAATCAGCAGAAAAAATACGATCAGGCCATTATTGAATTTAATAAATGCGACAGCATCAGTCAGGTCTATCCTTCCATCGGCGAAGTGAAAGGTTGCCAGACAGGACTCTGTGGCGCACGCAATGGCATTTACAATAACTATCTCGAAGATGCCCGGGATCGGCTTGGCAAAGATCAGCTCGATGCTGCTGAAGAGAAATGTTTAACCGCCATGGCTTATCAGAAACAATACAAAGACGACATTTTTTCGGATCGTGATGCAACAGAAGTAATGGCTCTGATAAAAGAAAAACGCTACCATATTGCCATTGATAACGGTAAGAATTATCTGAACGGAAACAATCATTCTGAGGCCGCTAAATTTTTTCTCGAAGCAAACGGATATCAGCAGAACTACAATTTCCGGCGCAACGACAGTCTCGGTATTTATATCCGCACCGCCGGAAAACCGCTGGTGGCTGCCATTGTAGAAGAAGGCAAAGTACAGGCATGGGGCAATAAACTTGCCGAAGCCCGCAATTCGTATCAAAAAGCAAACGATGATATCAAACTCTATGGCCTCGAAAAAGACAAGGAACTCGAAGCATCGATGAACGAACTGAAAAATAAAATATTCTCGCAGGAATGTGCCAATGCCGAACAAAGCTATCTCTCATTCCTTGATAAATCGAAAAAACTCATGCGCGACGGCGACTATGCCCTCGCCTACCTTACACTTTCGCAAGCCATTGATATTACCAGCAAAAATGTTCTCTGCAACATCGACAACAGTACGGCATACAAAGAGCAGAACCGCATCAAACCGGCCATGGAATATCAGAACCTGATGTTCAAGGTGGATGAATATTCGGCTCAGGGCAATTACACGGAGTGTCTGAAACAAATAAACAACTGCGGAATTTTTTACACCACCAATGGCATTGATTCATTCGGACTGAAGCACCCGACACCGCAGGAATACATTCTGCGCGGCGGCGATGTGAATTTTGTCTATTTCGGTGCTGATCATTTCTATGGTCTGAAAGATTATGAATCGGCATTCAAAATGTTGCAGGAACTGAAAAGCCGCAATTATCCGGTTAAATTCACAAAAACAATTCAAACGCAACTTGGCGGCAAAATGGCCATCAGAGACAAAATAAACGGGGTAACCAATTATAAGATCCAGATTCTGAAATACACCGAAGGCGAAAAATGGTATGCCGTTTTCAGCAAAGCGTATAAGAAGAGCTGGAAGAAAAATTGATGTGATGATGTGCTGATTTGAAAATTTGAAAATTTGGTAATTTGAAAATGCTGTTTTATTCACTTTTGTCCCTTCGACAGGCTCATGACAAAGCTTTTTTCTTTTGTCTTTTATCTTGAATAGGTGGGCTAATGCGCGTATGCTGTTTGTGTTTTCGAATAAAAATGGATATTTTTCACAACGCAATACTTTAGGCTGACTTTTCCGAACCATTCGACGCCACCGTTATCAACCAAACAAAACCAGTATTAATCATCATTTTTATGGAACAGGAAAACACACAACAAAAACAACAACCCAACAATCCGTTGCACGGCGTGAAACTGATAACGATGCTGGAACAACTGGTGGAACACTATGGTTGGGAAAGATTGGCGTCGAAAATCAACATCAATTGCTTTAAAAAAGATCCGTCCATAAAATCCAGTCTTACATTTTTAAGAAAAACACCCTGGGCCAGAGATGAAGTGGAACGGCTGTATCTTTTTTTTGATCAGAAAAGGCAATTAAAGCAGGCTAAAGCAAGGCAGAAACCTGATTCGGATTAACTGGAATTTAACTATTGCTATCGGTAAAAAAACAAAACCCTTAACAATAAATAAGCGCATGGGGAGCTGGCTGAAAATAATCTGTGTTATGTAGTTTGGGCTGATAATATCATAGGCAATATAAAACAGTAGCCTTTAGCATAGTCTGAAAATGGTGATAGGTACGCGACTGCGCGATATCTCCCAAAAAGATGACATTGCATTCTCCATAAAATATTTGTATATTTGCAAAAAAACAATGGCTAGTATTGCAATTACAAACAGGACTCTTGACAAGTACTTTGGATTCTTGCGCAGGCTGGATAATAATTCCAAAAAACGATTAATCATTAAATTAACTGAATCATTGGAAACCAAAGACGATTCATCTTTTGATTTAAAAAGTATCTTTGGTGCATGGGATGATTCCAGGGATTCAGATGTTATTATCAGAAATATTAAGGAATCAAGAGTAAATAACAGAGAAATAGAGTCATTTGAATGAAATATTTACTTGACACAAATATTTGTATTCATTTTTTTCGGGGGAAGTTTAATCTCATCGAAAAATTTGAAAGTATGGGTGTTGAAAACTTAGCAATTTCAGAAATTACATTGGCAGAATTAGTATTTGGCGCTGAAAGCAGTGAAAATCCTCAAAAAAATCACGATATAATTGAAAAATTCGCTTCTCAGGTAACTATACTTCCAATTTTTGATTCCATATACAAATACGGTAAAGAAAAAGCCAGATTAAGAAAGTCCGGTGTAATGATCAGTGATTTTGATTTATTGATTGGCTGTACCTCAACTGAAAACGAATTAATAATGGTTACTGAGAATGTGAAGGAATTTGAGCGAATCTCCAATATTACAATCGAAAATTGGATTGTTCGAGATAAATAGTCCTCTATATACAAACGCCGTCATACCTTGTGCTATTGAATACGTTACTTCACATGTTGATTTTCATGCTACCTCAACAAATTATTAAAGTCAACAGAAGTCCAATCTGGTTTTTAGAAAAATAAAAAAATATACACCCTGAAAAGGGGCATGGGGAGGCGGCTGTGAGATAGTTGATGAGTGGAGTAAAAGGCTGAAAACTCACCAACTTACAAAAAATATTTTTCGATTTATTGACCATTTATAAAAACTTTATATATTTGCCATTAAGCAGTAATAATAAAAAGGATGGCAAATATGCTATATTTGTATTGCGTCTGCGGGACATCCGTAGCATAACAACTAATAGAACGGACAAGGAAAAAAATGACTCTTTATCATAAACTCCAGCAAGCAAAAAGCGAAGAAGATGTCAAAGATGCTTATATAAAAGCATTGGGCTTGAAAGGATATTCTAAAAACCTCATTGATATTCAGACCAAAGAAATTTGGTTTGAAGCAAAAGACAATAGTAATATTTCAACCTATGCCATGTTCACTCAACTTATGCATTATGTGCAACATGCCCTGAACAAAGGAGAAGATGTGCCTCCTTTTTTATGTGTAATAGATACACAAAAGGCTGCCATTATGAAGAGTGCAGATGTAATTCCCTTTCTGGAAAAGAAAACAATT
>Ga0116152_10000310_pt1 | contig 39875 bp, 47 predicted proteins | sample AD_UKC119_MetaG_FD_89894 | JGI IMG/M metagenome (GOLD analysis project Ga0116152, IMG submission 89894) | Active sludge microbial communities of municipal wastewater-treating anaerobic digesters from Hong Kong - AD_UKC119_MetaG | ecosystem: Engineered > Bioreactor > Anaerobic > Digestate... | reverse complement strand
TTTTCTGACTAGATTAGTTTCATTTTTAAACACAACTTCATTACCATTTTTAATTTCTTTAACAATATATGGAGTATAAAGATATCCCCCATTTACAATTGCACTAACTGCTGTAACTTGTTGTATGGGAGTCAGTTAAATGAAAGTCAGAGCCTTTAAAATTGCTTGTTCCATACAAAGTTTCTCCTGTTTTAAACAAGATTTCCAATCTTGTTTTATTATTGTATTTTTCGCTTTCACCCTCATCTAACGGGACAGGATAGACCGCAATCTTTTCAACTAAACTATTGAAAAGTTCATTGAAACAAACATTATCATCTTTTGCTTTACCTAATTGTTCCTTCAAATAATTAATTCTTTCATCAATAGATTTTTCATTATCTTTCTTTACTTTCAGAATGGTAATTTGACTATCAAAATATTTTAACTCTCCATTTAGTTCCTCATTCTTTTTGGAAAAATCAGAATTTGATATATTTCCTTCCATTACAAGTTCTAATAATTTATCTTTCTTCTCGTTAATAACCTTGCATTTCTTTTCTAAATTTAATATCTCATCATCAACATTTACTGTATTTAGATACTCCTCATATTCTTTTAGTAAACCATTAATTACTACTGATTTATCTGATAAAATTCTTTTAAACAATTCATTAAATACCTTATCTAATTCATATTCAAATAGTTTTGAATTATTACAAGCTCTCTTTCCGCCTTTTCTATAAACTTTGCACTCCCATGCAGGATTATCTTTTCTACTCCCTGCACTACTTCTATGGTATGTAGTCCCATGTATTCCACAGAATATTTTTCCACTGTATGTGTATCTATTTTGAAATATTGTTGTATCTTCTGTACGATCCTTGAAACCTTTTTTTACTTTTTCTAATTTTCTATTAGCTTTTTCCCATATTTCTTCTGTTATTATCGCTGGTACATTTTCTTCATCTTTATACATCTTCCAATTTTCCTCCTCTAACCTTTTCTTCAACTTAGTTCTATAATCAATAATTTGTGATTTATTACCACAATAATATCCTTTATACTTTGGATTCATTATAATTCTTTGAATTATTGTTATATCTATTGGATTTCCTCTTGTATTTTTATATCCTCTTTTTGCCATTAGTCTTGCTAATGATGACAAAGATATAGAAGTATTAGCATAATTATCATATATAAATTTAACCATTTCAGCCTGTTTCTCATCAACAACTAATTTCCCGTTATCTTTTACATACCCATATATATTGGAACATCCTAACACTACACCTTTATCTATTGATCTTTTCATACCAAAATGTACTCTTTCTGATAATTTTCGCACCTCATCTTGAGCTACACCTGCCATAATGGTCAAACGTAGTTCACTATCTGGGAAAATTGTGTTAATATTATCATTTAAAAAATAAACCCCCACACCACTTTGAAGTAATTCTTGTGTGTACTTAATGCTATCTAAAGTATTTCTTGAAAATCTCGATATTTCTTTTGTTAATATTAAATCAAATTTACTCTGTCTAGCATCATTAATCATTTTAAGAAAATCTTCTCTTTTATTAACAGATGTACCACTTATTCCTTCATCAATATATCCGTTAATAAATTCCCAATTTGAAACTTTCTCAATATATTCTTTAAAATAAGAGATTTGTGCAGCTAAAGAGTGTAATTGCTCGTCTTTATCTGTTGAAACTCTAGCATAAAAAGTTACTTTTAATTTCAAATCTTGAATTGGTACTCCTGCTATTATTTTATTTCTTACAGTATATAAATCCAAACAATCACCCCCTTGCTTTGCTATATTTGTGAATATCATACTGCTATTCAAGCAATATCTTCAAAGCTCTTAAAATGGCTAAAAATAGCCTTTAATCGCATCTTCTAATCAATATATTAATCACTTAAAAAACGTAATTTTGCAATACCTTTTTTTGAATTTTTTTAACTTTTTAATTTTTCTCTTAATAAAGGAACAACAAAAATAAAATCTTTTGTCTTTTTTTCTTTTCGATCTTTTTCTAAACTTAATTGTTTATTTAGTTTATTTGCAACATAGTTATACATATTTTCATTAATGATTGATTTTTCATATAAATTCTTATTTAATATGATTTGCATTTCAATTTCAATTTCCTTTTTTGTCTTTTTTTCTAAATTCATTCTATAACATCACCTCTCTTTAAAAATTATTATTATATGAAAAAAAAAGAACTCAAAAATCAGAGTTCGACAAAATTAATAGTATAATTTTTTATATTTTAAGCATAATAGTTATTTAATCTTTTAAATCATATGGGAAAGATTCTTGCTCATCATAAGGAAATATTTCTTTCTTATAGTCTAGTATCTTCTTTGCTATATCAAAACAAATTTTACTATCCATAATTTCATTTCCTACACCCTTAATCTTAAAATTACCTAATGATAGTATTATTTCTACAACTATATCTATCTTATCTTTAAATGATAGTTTTTCAAACTTTTTAAGCACTTGTAATTCTTCACGATCATGTACTAATTGCATATCAAAACTTTCACTTACTATTTCAGATGCTTTGATGCTGTACTTTTCTACCAAAGATGAATATATCTCACCAACTAAACTAATTCCAAAAACATTTTCTAGTTCAACAGAACTAGGATTAAATATGATAATTTCTTCATCATTAATCAAATCTGGATTTGCCTCATTTTTATCATTTATTTGGTTATTACTCCATTGTTCTAAAATTGGTATAAAAATTTGTAATTTTTGATAATCTTTTAAACTATCAACGCATTCCATAATTGTCTTTACTTCTTTACTCGAATTAATTATAAACATCTCTTCCTCCTTATATATTAACTATTACCGTTTATTTAGGCTTTCTAGAACCATTTACTTTTTCAACACATATCACATAAAGCAATACCATTACAACCCAATATGCTACTAAAGAACAGACCAGAAAGCCTCTCTAAACCAATATATTAATCACTTAAAAAAATAAATTTTGCAATACCTTTTTTTAATTTTTTTAATATTCCATTTCTTTTTCTACAATTTCAACATCACCATCATCGATATCCTCTAATTCTTCATCGACATCATTTTTATCTAAATCGAGTTGACTATCTATATTGACTTTTTGTCTTTGTAACTCTTTTATACGTTCAGTATGTTGAAATGGTCTTGATAATGTTTCTTCAACATCATTTATTTGTTTTTCTGTATAAATAATTTCTTCCTTAACATTACCTATTCTCTTTTCAAAACTTTTTAAAACATTTTCTAATTTGATTATATTACCAATTTCATTTTGATTATTTATTTCTACTTTATAAGTGCCATACCCTCTCAAATATATAATTGGCATATATCGTAGTTCATCTTTAAGACCAATTATGTCAAAACCAGATACTTCACCCAATTTTGTTTCTTCACCAATCTTTAAATTTGAGAAATTAAGATACAATCTCTCACTAGCTTCAGATCTAGAATTATATTCCTTATTATTCAGAATAATTCTAAAGTTATCAGCACTTAAATCTTCGACTTTCAAAATATCCTTTTCAAGATTTAACAACATTTCCTTCTTATAATTCAACTCTCTTGGTAATGAACCTTGTAGTTTATTAGTCAATTCATATTTTGACTTATCATATTGAGATTTTGATAAATATAATTGCTTCAATTCATTCTCAATTTTAAATTTATCTAATACTAATTTATTACCACTTGCAATTGCCTTTACTTCAGCATAAGAGAGTGTACTTCTATCAATATCTTCAGCAGTTCTTTCTCCTGCAATATTATCTCCCATAATTTGATTTATAAAACCTGCTTTTGTTTCTATAAGTTGATAGGAATAAGCATCAAAACTTCCTTCAGTAATATATCTAAATATTTGTACCTCTTCATTTGTGTTACCTTGTCTTAACATTCTTCCTTCTCTTTGCTCTAAATCTGATGGTCGCCACGGGCAATCAAGATGATGAAGGGCAATAAGTTTATCTTGAACATTCATACCTGCACCCATCTTTTGCGTACTTCCTAGTAATACTCTAACATTACCATTTCTTACTTTCTCATATAATTTACTTTTTTGAACATCTGATTTTGCATTATGAATGAATTCTATTTCATTTTCTGGAATACCTTTTCGTATTAATTTTTCCCTAATATCATTATACACACTAAAAGAAACTTCTTTTGGAGTAGATAAATCACAAAACGCTAATTGAGTAGATTTGTTTTCGTTTGTTTCTAACCATGTCTTATAAATATTTCCCACTGCCATATTAACTTTCGAGTATTCTATGTCAGGCATTGTAGGATCAATTAATCTTAAATCAAGTGCCGCCTTTCTTCCATCATTTGTTACTTTAAGCATATTATCTTCAGTAGGATGAATCTGTCTATTTTTAATTAGTGAACTTCTTTCTACTAAACTATTTATATATTCACTTAATTCGTTAGACTTTGGTGCTAAAATATTTTCATATTTATTATCTTTTAATTTTGGAATTGGTAGATTTAACATACTAGAAGTTTTTACATCTGCGATTTCCTTAAACAAAATTAGTAACTCTGGGATATTATAAAATTTTGCAAATCTAACCTTTGACCTAAAGCCACTTCCATCTGGTGCTAATTCAAAACTATTTACTGTTTCGCCAAAAGTTGAAGCCCAATCATCAAAGTGCTCTAACCCCATCTCACGAAGTCTATTCATCTGCAAATATTTTTGCATTGTATATAATTCTCCCATTGTATTGGAAACAGGTGTACCAGTGGCAAAGATTATACCTCGACCATTATTTTGTTCATTTATATAACTAGTTTTCATATATAAATCACTAGCTTTTAAACTATCAGTATTATTTATACCTGCAACATTTCTTATTTTTGAAAACAATGCAAGATTTTTAAATTCGTGAGCTTCATCAACAAATAATGAATCAACTCCTAGTTCTTCAAAAGTTACAACATCATCTTTTCTGCTATCATCTAGTAATTTCTTTAATTTATTTTCAAGTGTTTTTTTAGTTAGTTCTAATTTCTTAACACTTAAACCGCTACCATTCTCTAATGATATTCTTTCAATAGCATTAACTACATCGTTAATTTGTATTTGGATATGCTTTTCTTCATATTGTTTAGACATTGGTATTTTCCCAAAAGAACTATGAGCAATTATTACTGCATCATAATCACCTGTTGCTATTTTGCCCATTAATTTCTTACGATTATTCTTTTCAAAATCCCTCTTACTAGCAACTAATATATTAGCAGTAGGATATAATTGAAGAAATGAATTTGCCCAATCAACTAGCAAATGATTTGGAACAACAAACATTGGTTTACTTACTATTCCTAATCTTTTAAGTTCCATCGCAGATGCTATCATTTCATAAGTTTTACCTGCACCAACTGCATGAGCTAGTAAAGTATTACCCCCATATATTACTCTAGCTACCGCATTTCTTTGATGTTCTCTCAAATTAATATTAGGATTCATACCATCAAATTTTAAATGTGAGCCATCAAACTCTCGTAATCTTAAGCAGTTAAACTTATCGTTATATAATTTAGTTATTCTTTCTCTTCTTTCTTCATCTCTAAATAACCAATCCTTAAATTCTTGTTTTATAAGTTCTTGTTTTTCTCTAGCAATAGCAGTTTCATAAGGATTTACTTTTTTTCTACTCTCATCTATTTCATCGTAGATAGTAATGCTTTGAAGATTTAAAGAATTCTTAATCAAAGTTAAAGCATCCGCTCTTTCAGTTCCCCAAGTATTTGTATTCTTTACACCCCAACCATATAAACCACTTGCTTGAAATAACCAATTATTTATCTCTGGAACATATTTAATTTTTAAAGAACTATAATAATAAGGTTTAATATCTAACAATTCACAAGTAAATTGATGATAAATATCTTCTGGTATCCAAGTAGCACCTAATCTTACACTTATCTCATCAAAAGACAGTGGTATTGGTTGTATCTTTTCTAATGCTTCTATATTTTTATCAAATATTTTATTGTTTATATCATTTCCTATTATTGCTTTATTTAATTTTTCTTTAACATTCCCGCTTAAATATTCACTTGCAATAGTCCAACCTTTATTAAATTGATTAATTTTGTCTGGGTCTTGATAAATTATTCCGTCTAATTCATTAATTATTTCTTCTTCTTTTTTATCATATACAGACTTCATATACTCAAAATCAACACAACCTCTTTCATTCAAAGAGAGCATTAATGCCTCATCTGCCGTATCAACTCGACTAACGCTTTTACTTTTTCTAATTGTTCTTTTAGAGAATATATCACCCTTCACATAGACAGGTTTTTCATTATCATCATTTAATACCTTATTTTCTATTGAACATAATAAATAGCAATCAGGATCATCATCAAATACTCTGACATTAGCACTATCATTAATAAAACCATATTTATTAACAAATTTATCATATTCATGTGATAATCTTTCTTGTGCTTTAATCAGTTCATCATCTGTTCCATCATTTAATTGAATATTAAAAACTTCTCTTAATTTATCTTTTAGATTACATAAACCACATATTCTCTTATGAATAGTTCCTTCTTGAATTTTATATGGAACTAATAATGAATCATTTCTTTGATACAAAACTTCTTGATTATTAATTTTTTGTATTAAAAAAGCACCATTTTTAATAGTGCTATCAGCTTCCATAATTGGATATTTACTTTCTTTTAATTCTTCACTCAATTCTATATTTTCATATATATTATGCGGCATATATTTAACCGCATCATTAATTAGTTCTTTCAATGTTTTGTCATTGTATGGCTCTAATGTATTGGCCATACCAAATTGAGATGATCGTTGTGTCATCTTACCCAACATCATTTCAGGATGGTTAATAAAATAATTATTGATTTCTATATTATCATTATACCTACCCGTTTTTAACCACTCTTCATTTTCTATATCAAAAGTAACTTCATCTCTCTTTTTCAAAAAAATAATATCAGTAGTTGTAGAAGTATTAGCCATACTTTTAAACGTGTTATTAGGCAACCTTATTGCACCAAGAAACTCTGCTCTTTGAGCAATATATTCTCTAACCTTTGAGTCTTTTTTATCTAAAGTTCCATCAGTAGTTATAAAAGCTATTAATCCACCACTTCTAACCTTATCTAAAGTCTTTTGAAAAAAGTAATCATGGATTACAAATTTATCTTTATATCTTTTATCATTAATCTGATAATTTCCAAAAGGAACATTACCGATTGCAATATCAAATAAATTATCTTGTACTGATGATTTCTCATAAGCATTTATTTCTATTTTAGCACTAGGGTATAGTTTCTTCGCTATTCTTCCAGAAATGCTATCAAGTTCTACTCCATATAGTTTACTATTTTCTAGCTCTTTTGGTAATCTACCAAAGAAATTGCCAATACCACAAGATGGCTCTAATATATTACCTTTTTTAAACCCCATATCTTGAATAGCGTTATATATTCCATCAATAACCTCTGGTGGAGTATAAAAAGAAGTCAAAGTAGATTCCCTTGCTTGTTCATATTCTTTTTCACTCAATAGATTCTTTAATTCGTTATATTCATTATTCCAATTTTCCTTACGATTATCAAATGCCTCTGGTATTCCTCCCCAACCAACATATTTTGACAACTTTTGTTGTTCGTCAAAAGTGGCATTTCTATTTTCTTTCTCAATATCTTTTAATAAATTTATGGCATCAGTATTATCGTTGTACCTCGATTTCGTTCCACCATCTAAATAATATTCATCATCTTCTATTTTATAATTAATCGGAGGATTAACATTATTTAAAGATTTACCTTCAATATTTACATTTTTATAACTGTTATCTTCTAATAATTCTTCTCTTGCTTTTGTAATTGAATTACATTTCCATAGCCTAATAATTTGATGATGATTTTTTTCTAAATCTTCTATCATAGTTTTATATGGACAATTATCATAATATATAAAATGATTGTTCTCATATTCTACATAATAAAGTGATTTATCTGTATCATTTATATCTTGAGATGATGCTTTTTTAAAATTTTTCATATTAAAATCTTCTAATAACTTATTTGTTTCACTTATTAGCTCTCTCTGAAAATGCTCGTGGTCATTATCATCATATCCCATTTCATCTGCTATTGTATTTATTAAATCAACAACTCTACTATCATCTGAACTTAATTCTTCTAATTTATCATAAGCTGTTTCCAAGTCAGTCACTTCGCTATCATACTCATCATCATTATCATTAAATTCTTGATAATCTAAAGAGTTATCAATTTTTTCTTTTTCAAGAGCTTCCATTTCCTTTTTTTCTTCATCAGTAAGATAAGTATTAAAAAATAACAACTGTCTTATCCTATCAGAAACTTCCCCCCACTTAACCAATATATCTTTATAACCTTTAACATTTATGGTTAAACCTTTAGAGTCAGAATCCCATCCATAAGTCTTGTCATTGAATTTTGAACCATAACTTCCACCTATACCATATTCTTTTTTTACTAATTTTGCTTTTTCACTACTACTTTCATTACCTGATACTATTAATGCTAATCTTGCCTTACCACCTTGAAATCCACTTCCTTCTGATATTACATGATCTATAAATTCAGACTTTTCTTCATTTGGTAATGTTAGCGAATCATCATAATCATATATATCATCATAATATTCTTCTGTTTCTTCAGTAAACTTTTCTACATCCTTATCAATCTCTTCAAAATTATCTTCAACATCATTGTCAAAATAACTCTCACTGTAAACCTGTATAGCATCTTCTACACTATCAACAACAACTCCGTTTTTAATATAAATATTATTAATAAACTTGGTCTTTTCATTTTCATCATTAATCAAACTTGCTTTTTCAAAATCCTTTATGATTTCACTAAATTCTTTTATTCCTTTATATGCTTCTTCATTAACAATCTTAAGGCACTTATTTATATCAATTTCATCCTTTAAGTTAAAATCAAAAAGATATTGATTTTCTAATATATTAAATCCACACTTTGACATAATTAAGTTTGCAGCTGTCGATGATATAAATTTTCTTTCAGATTCTTCCAAATTATCTTTTATATCAACTTTGCTTCCAATATATGTCTTAATAGATAAATATAATTCATCTTTCAAATTATCAATATCTTTAAATTTTGCTCTATTAATTTTTGTATACAAGTCTAGTATTTTGTCATCAAATTTATGATTATTTTGCCACAAAAAAACATCTTTTCCATAAGTGTTAGAAATATCAAATACAAAAGTTTTTTATTGTTTACTAAAATTGGAATCCCTTTACTACCACTTTTAATTCTACGTTCTATATTGTTCCATTGATCAAAAGTGGCAAATAACAAACCATCTTTATTATAACTATACAAGTTTAAAATATTATCAATACCATAATTACAATGTTTGGACCAGAACAATAAAAATTCAAACCATTTATTTTTAGATTCAATTGCATCTTCTAAAGTAAAATTTCTAACATCATTATAATCCCTTAAAAATTTTTCATTCAATATTACTCACCTTCTTTTTCCTCACTTTCAATAAAACATATTTCTAATTTTGCTAATCTTCCTTTTTTAATAATATCTTCACTACCTGTTGTTAAGTTATATTCAAATATATTGCTATCAATTATTTCAGCTAACTGCATCATTTCTCTATGAGAAAATGGTTTTGCCAAATACATAATCGCAAATAATTTATTATGTTCTTTATGATATTCAATCTCATAATCTGTATTAGTGAATTTCTCTGATATTTTTGAAAATAACACCTTCAATTCATTTAACAATTTTTTGTTTTTTACTTCTTCCTCTTCAGTAGTTAATCTGGGTTGTGAAACTTTTTTCATAAATCTATCAGACATTGATGTTTTGTTAATCTTTAAATTTTCAACAGTAAAATATGTATTGGTTAATTTTTGTAAAGGATTGATCTTTCTTTCTATTTTTCCTTTCTGATAACAAGAAAACTTTTGAAAAACAATAGTATCACGAAATATCGGATAACCAACAACAGGAAAAATTATTGTCTTGTAATGCAACTGCTTTATTTCATCAGCAGTAAGTAGCTGCCTACCCATTAAATTAGTATTTTTACTACCAGAATTATTGACAAAGCTCAATGAGTAATTTAATGAACTTGACTCGATAGTTTGATTGCCTAATCTTTTACTAACTATTTCCGCCGTTTCTTGAGTATTGGTTTTCAAATATGCAAGACCACAGTTATCCATAATTATTTGTGATGTTTCTTTTCCATATAAATTATCTAATTGAGCAAAGCTTTGTATAAAGAATTGAAATCTCATACCCCTACTTCTTGCTACACTAACTATTGTTTCTATATCATTCAATGGTGGACAGTTAGCAAATTCATCCAATAAGAAATCAATCTCAATTGGAAGTTTTTTATTTTCTTGCATATTAGCAAGTTTTACAAGCTCTCTATATAAAAGTCCAATTATAATTGTAATTAAAGTAAAATAAGTTTTATCTTCATCTGGAACTATGAAAAAAAGAGCTGTCGACTCTTTACCTAAAATATCAAAATCAAAAGATGAACTACTTGTAATATTTTCTACATTTATATCATCAAATAAACTCATTTTTTCATTAAAAACTGAAGTAATGGACTTATAAGTATTTTCTGAACTAGATAGAATTGATGTCAATGAATCTTTACTTTTAAGACCATATTGTTTATCTTCAATATACGCCTTTAATCTTTTGTAATTAACATCAGTCATACTAGAATTTTGAAATTTTTTAATAGAAGATAAAGTGATTTGTTCTCTATTAATTTTCCCACTTTTATACTCTTCTAAAAAAAGACCGATTATTCCTTCAAGTAAGTTTTTAGCACTATTGTTCCAAAATGGATCTTGCGAACTTTTTTCTGTCATTATTATTGTAGATAACGAGGTAATTAATCTGTTATTTTCTGCAAGATGTTGCATACTTTCATTATTGTATTTAATTTTATCATCTTCATTAATAGACATCATTGACTTTTTCTCATATTCTATATACTTCTCATATTCTATAATTATTGATTCTAACAAATTAATTTTATTAGACATTTCTGGACTTCTAAAATCTATTGTAATAATCTTATATCCATTATCTTGAAACATTTTTGAAGTAGCATTAAATATCTCACTTTTAGGATCGGTTATAAAAACACTTCGTTTAGTCTTTGCAGTTGCAATAAAACTGCACATAGGAATTACAGCAGTTACACTTTTACCACTACCTGTTGAGCCTAAATATAACCAATGAGGTGTTGTATTATCAAACCATACCTTTTTATTGTCTTTGCTATAATAAATTGGAAAACCTACTTTATTAATATTACTGGTGTACTCACATGAAAAGTTCTTCTTTATCTCACTTGTAGTTGACCATCTGGCACTGCCATGTTCATTTTTGTTTTTTATCTTTTCCTTTGCAATTTTTGGTTCAAAATAATATAAATAAACTATCATTATAAATATTAAGATTAAAATTATAATAATATCCATTAGCTCATATCCACTTCATAATTATTATTTATATCTATATAGTTTTTAAAATATCTATTTTTCAGTAATTCACCTTTAAATTTACAATATTCAGCTTCAATAGGAAAAGTAATCCATACTTCTTCTTCACATTCCCCATAATTTTCAATATCTGGCAAATACTTTTGATCATATAAAATAACTGAATGACTTTCATCATCAAATGTTATAATTCTCATACCATTTTCTTCTATTTGTTCCTTAATTACCTGCTCTGGTTTAATTGTATTATCTAAAAATATTGACTCAACTATCCAATGCTTATCAGTTATATCAATATTATTTTCAGATAGTTCTATCTTCTTTTCTATTGGTAACATTTTGCTTAAAACTTGATAATGATAATTATTTTTCATTGCAAACATCTCCATTATTGTTAGAGTAAACTATATCATATAATTCATTATAATTATTTTTCTTAATTAATACCAAAAACTGCAAATAGTTTTTTTGAATAATATCAGTTTCTTTATTAAAACTATTCTCTAATTTTAATATTTCCTTTTCATCTTTTTTTAACTTTTCTAGTAATTTTACCCTTTGCTCTTCATACGTTTTTAATTTCTTTTGAAACTCTAAAAATTCATTGTTTATCTTTGCAAAATCCATTTACACAATCCCCTTCCTTAAATATGCCTTCTAAAACACTATTCATTTTAACCTCCTAAAGTCTATTTCTATAAAATGAAAAAGATGGAAGTATCCCCCATCTTTCTCTAAGTATATAATTATAATCTACATTTAAAAATTTACTTAATCTATATAAAAGAACATTACTCGGATTCTGTATTTTTCCATTCTCTAAATTACTTAAAGTAGAAGCAGAAGTATCAGTCATCTTTGATAATGTCTCTAAACTTAAATTATTTTTTAATCTATTTTCTTTTAAGAGTCGCCCTAATTCTAACAATAATAAATCACCTCCTTTTCTTTTTATTCCAATTCCTCCCTTTGTTCCATGTACCCAATATTATTTCTATTAGAGTATGTGTTTGCAATTTTAAATAATTGCAAATCACAAAAGCATTACGAAATAATTTGCCTAAAACAAAGGGAATTTTCTCGGCATAAATTCCTACATATCACTGTTTTTCATAATTAAATAGTTCACTAAACTTTTTGGCTGCTTCTTCCATTTCGTGATTTATGTTTTTAAATGCTTTCTCAACTTCCCTTTTATATTGAAACTTATTGGCTTTAGCACTCTTAAAATAATTATTTAATAAATGCTTTCTTCTTTTTTTATCATCTTTTTCCCTGTTTTCAATCGTTTTTTCGTATGCTATTTCTTGTATAAGATCATCTATTGTTATCTTATCTGATGTAGCTCTGGATTTAACTATTTTTTCAACATCTCTATATTTGTATAAAGCATGATTGACTATTGAATTTAAAATGTAATTATTGATATACTCTTCCTTACTGCTAATTAATTTATTACTCTCTATTATTGAGTCAATATTATTTTCCTCATTTAACTTTTGAAAATATTTATTTAATTTATCCAGATCAATATTTATCTCATTACGACATTTATATAAATCAGAATTTTTATTATCAAATAAATATGATTTTATATCTTTAGTCAATTTTTTTATTTCTCTACCAAGTTTATTATTTTTTATTGAATTATACTTTACTCCCTTACTATTTTGATTAAAAGTATTTCTATATTCATCTAGTAATAAACCTAGCTTCAATATGTTTTCTTCAAAAATTATTTCGTTTGACTCTCTTAATATAAAATTATTGTCTTTAGGATTGAAATATCTTTTCAAATCATCTATATCTTCATTTGTCTTAATCAACAATGGCTTATATATTTTTTCTTTCTCAACAATATGAACAACTTGCCTTTTTAAAAAATCTAGTGAATCTTCACTAATTTTCCCCATTCTTCTATATTTTATATTGCCATCCTTTTGAATAAAGTTTGGCTCTTTCTCAATAAATGAGAAGTGCAAGTGATAATTGTCTGTGTTAGTATGCAAAGCTAATTCATAACTCATTTTCTTTATGTCTTTAAATCCAATATATTTTAAAAACTTTGGTATTACTTCAACGGCTATTTTCCTTTCTAATTCATCTAATGAAATATTTTCATCAATATAATCATTAGGAAAAGAAATAACACCTTTCCATAAATTAGAATTTTGTAACCAATTGATATATTGATTTTTTCGTTTATCAATTTCTTTCTTCGTAGCATATTCACCATTTTCCAAAATCAAATTTGTTTTTTTCTTTTTATAAAGTCCAGCATAATAATCAAACATTCCAATACAGCCCTTTTCTATATCAGAGTAATAATCAAACATACCTACTGCATCCTTATTTCTTTCAATTTGATAATTTTGATTTCTACTTTTTTTATTATCTCTATTATTAATCGCTAATAAAAAATCACAAACATAAACAGTCTTTGGACTCTTATCCATTTATCTTACTCTCTTTTGTTTCTCGCAACTCTTGATAACATTTATCTTTGTTTTTATCCATATTCATTGCATAACCATTATTAACAAAATCTTGAACTGTTAAATCAAAATGAATATGTTGCAATTTTGAAATTTTTTCTACTTCTAATGCAATAGTTTTTAATCCACCATTTAATTCTTCTAAAACATTAAATGGTTGGGGACTTAATAATTCTTTTGCTAATATTTCATTGATTAATGAGTTAATTGATTTTTTTGTTTCAACATTTAATCCATTTAACTTATTATGTATCTCATCATCTAATCTCAAAGTTATTCTCAATCTATCACCTCCTATAAAATTATTTTTGAATTTTCTTTAATTGTTCTTCTCTTGTAGATAGCAAACCAATTTCAATTAATTGAACTATTTGATCTTGCAATGAGAATTTATTTTTATCAGCTAACCTTTTCAATATTAACTTTAATTCTTCATCCATTCTTATCATTACTTTAACCTTATACAAATTATCAACCTCCCAATATTTTAAAATCAATGGTGTCATTTTTAATTGAAAAGTGAACTAAAATCCACCAAATTGCTCTGTTTTTTTCAAAGAGCATAAGACGCTGCCAACTTTTATAGCTCAATCCCTTATAAATAAAGGGCTTGAGCAGTTGGCAACTTTTTTCGCACTTGCGAAAAATAGTGTCATTAGAAATTTCTAATGACACTATTGGTTGTTTGAAACCTTATTTTTATTGAATTTCAATGACACCAAATCTTTATTTCTTATGACACCATGTGTTTTTTTGACTATATCTTATGACACTATATAGTTTTAATTATTCCAATTTATAAGTGAAAATCCATCTAAAAGATTCCCAAAATCATCACTTACTTGGAAATGTAAATGATTTCCCGTACTAAATCCTGTTGTTCCCACTTTTGCAATTAATTGATTGGTAGTTACTTCATCACCTTCACTAATTGTTGAGCTTTCGGGATACAAATGTCCGTAATAAATGTAATAATTTTTATTATCAATATTACATCTTATTCTTATAGAATTACCATTTTTATTACCACTAATATCATACGTTGTATTTTCCTTTTGAGTAAAGTATACTGATTCAACTACTCCATCACATACAGAAAATACATCTGTTTCTTCGGGAACTGCCAAATCCCAACCAGAGTGATTATCAACTTCATTGTAAATTATTCTTTCTTCAAACACATGACTTGTTACAGTAAAATTAGTTTGAAGTGGCAACGAGAAGATTGGATTATTTACTTTTAAATATTCTTTATTCTCTTCTATTTGTGATGAAGTACAAGCACTCATATTATATAATATCTTATTACTTAAACAAACTTCTTCAATAGTTTTCAAGTTTTTTGTTTCTTCATTTAGATTCAGTAAATATAAATCATCAAAAGTTAAATCATCATTTTCTAAATAAAAATACAATATTCTGGATAAAGGAACATAACCTTTATCCAGGTACTTATTTAAAGAAGATTTATAACTATCAGAATATTTTGCATTATCTTTCAGTATATCGCTATTTAGATTTACTCCGAAAAAATCCAGCATCATAAGAACTGAGATCATTATAACCAATATAAGAATTGTAGTTAATATGCTACTTCCAAATATTATCTTCAATAGTCTATTTTTCTTTTTCTTATTAAACATCAGATTTCCATTTCCTCTTCAATTTTATTTATATCTTCTATTACTTTTAGAGAAGTAGTATAAAAATCATATTGAGTTTTAATACTATCAGACATAGTATAAATATTCTTATCTCGATTATAATTATTTAAGAAATCACTTACTATTTCATCTTTAAGTTCTGAAGCGGTTTCTATTAAATAATCCTCAATTTTTTCTCTAGAATTTGAATCTAATAAATCATTATAAATTCTATTTGCCACATCAACATCAGTTTCTTCATTCTCTTGACAATCACTATATTCATAAAAGTCAAAATCTTTAGCAAATTCTTGAAGTTTATTAGCAATCTCGTATATATCCTTTTTCAAAATAATTACCTCCTACTTTTTAATTTCATTTATTTCTTTTAAATTATCACTAATAATCTCTTTTACATTTTCAGTTAAACTTGCATACTTATCATTGTTCATAATATAAGATTTGAGATTATCATAATCTTCAATACTCTTGCAATAAACATAAGTTTCTTCATTACTTCCATTTACTGTTTCTCTAAAGCAAACTGCTTTTTGCTCATCACTACATAAAATCTTTCCCATATTTTTTGCATCAAATTCACTAGATAGCAAAAAAGAAGGTAACAAAGAAATCTCTTCATTACCTTTATCTACCACTTTATCACTATCTACGAACTGATATTTTTTTATATCACATTCAAATAGTCTATCAATAGTTGTTTTTCTATTTTTTGCACTATAAGTTACTCTTTCTAAAATCATAATTCTTCACCCATTAATGTCCTTTCCATATCACTAGCTCTAACCCATAATCTTAATCTCTTTTTACTATTTATTGTTAATAAGAATTCCCCTTGTACTGCTCTTAATAGAAACTCTTTTTGAGTATCAGTTAGAGGATTTTCATAAAACAACTTTAGGTAAGAAGATAAGTCATCCTCTTTCAGCATACCAACAAGCTGATATTGGCAATTATTAAAAATAGCGGTGGCACTTCGTATCACTTCACTCTCTCCAATGAAATCCCTAATACTTTGAGTAGCAGGTATAAAAGCACCATCATATTTTCTTATTCTTCTTGCAATCTGCTCAAAGGTTAATATTACATCACTATTATTATTTTTAATATATAAATGAAATTCATCTACAACTATTGCAATCTTTTTATGATCACCACTATTTTTTAAACCATCATTCAAGATTTTATTGCTAACTATAATGTTATTCAAGTAAGTCAATAAATTAACAATTTGAGTGTTAATTATTCTTTTGTTTCCACTATACATTAAGTCTTTAAGATTAAATGCTATCAAATCATTATCAAGATTTACAGTAGTATATCCATTGAATAACATAGCATCAGTACCAACAGCAAATCGTTCAAGTAAAATTTCTAATTGATCAATTATCTTTATCTTTTCAGGATTGACTATTATCTCTTTATATCTAGGTACAAATTTAATTAAATCATTAAATATTGGATAATCTTTATTTGAAAGTTTCTCTAGTTGAGAAATAGAAGTAGTTTTAGTAATTCCATATTCTTTATACATTCTTTCAATCATATCTAATAAAACAACAATTTCTTTTTCACTTATATTTTCAAAAGCACATTTTAAAAATGTTTCCAAGAATCCCAAATGCTTTGATAACGGGAAATCGTTTGAACTCATTGTATTAATTTTACTTTTTTCTTCCGCCTCATTAGGGAGAAATCTAACTTGTAATGGATTGATTATTCCACCAGATGTAGAATACAAATCTATATACTCCCCATTATTTCGTTTTACTAATTTTTCGTATTCACCCTCTGCATCAAATATAAAGATTTTAGTTCCTCGATTTATTTCATTTACTATCATTTTCTTTAATGTAAAAGATTTACCGCCGCCTGTTGATGATATTATTGCCAAATTATGACTCGGTCTTGATTTATCATTTTTATTAAATATATCAAAAACTATTGGTAATGCCGTGTGAATATCTAATCCCATTATATACCCACTATGATCATTAAAGTTAGTTACTGTTAATGGAAAACCTGCACCTAATGTTAATGTAGGTAGATACAACGAATAGTCCTCTGTAACATTTGTTGTTATATCAAAACTCTGCCACATTTCATATTGTCTAACTCTAGGAATATCTAATTTTATCTTATACATATCAGCAATTTTTTTAAGTTCTTTTAACTTATCTTCTCTTTCCTTTTTTGAGCCTGTTATAGCAATGATAAAATTGACCTCTTTTATTTTTTCATCACCAGATTTTATTTGTGTCATCAATGCTTGAAAGTTTTCTTTTTCAATATCCATTTCAGTAGCATTGCTTAATTTTCTGGTACTACTACGATCTGATAATAAAAATTGATAAGATGAGTCTAAAATATTGACTAAATTATCAGTGTTTATTGTATCTTTTATATGTATACAACATCTTGTATTAGGAACATTGAACACCTCTTCAAAGAATAATTCATCTAAAAATGGTGGTATATTTTTTATACTAACCATTTGAACTTCGAGTTCATCAAATTTAATGAAATTAGATTTTTCAGAAATATGATATGGAGTTATTAAATCAACTAAATTGCACCACAATAACTGCTCTAAACTTGAATTACTTAAATATAAATTAATTAGAAATTGATATATTTCTAACTTATTATTTAAACACTCTATTGGTAATCTTGGATTTATGTTGCAGCATGATTGCTCAATCTCACCCACTGCTTTTGTAAGTAAAGTAGTATTTTTAGAAATAACTGCAAAATAATACTTGCTAGTAACAGTTAGGTTGTCTGCTTCTAATAACTCAAACAAGTTCAATCTTTCAGACAAAAACTTTGCTCTACTTTCGTTATTTTCAAACTTCCTTATTAAATCATTATAATAATCTTTATTCGCATTAAGATTAATACGATCATCTAATTTATAAATTCTTAAATCTAAGTTTTTTATTTGATATAAGAATTTTAGTTGATTAAAAAATGATAATTTTTGATTATTGCTAGTAAGCGATAAATCAACAGCTTCAACAGATATTACTTTAGCAACTTCTCCTGTCTTTAAATATATAATTCCATCTTCAACCTTATCTATATTGAAATAGCTTTTGGAATTCTTTATTTTTTTCTTCAATACACTCTTTAAAATATAGTCTTTCTTTTTATTTTTTTCTCTTTTTATAAGCTTTTTTATCAAACTTTCCTCTTTTTTTGTAGGATTATATTCCTGCTTCTTTTCTAATTCTTGTGAATAATTCACCAACAATCGCCACCTTTCTATTTTCAATATTTTTATTTAAAAATATAGCTTCTTTAGTTGATAATATATATTTAAGAAACATCCCCAATACTTTATACATTCTATTCTTTTTACTTACAGTAACAGGAATTAACATAAAGATACCGATTACTAATAATGCTAATGAAAAAAGTTTTAAACTTGTAAAACTGAACAATATTATAAATATAAAAAGAATTGGAGTACCTATTATCAAATCTGCTACTTCAATTCCTTTAAACCCTAAATTTCTTTTAATTGATTTAACTGTAATATACACATATACCTCCTATATTTTACTCCTATTAAAATTTTGTTGTCTTCTATAAATAGAAGCGTTATAACCTGCTCTTGGCATTACTGATCTTACTGCATTTTGCAAATTATCAATACCAGCATTCATAATAGCACTACTTGCACTTATTTTTTCAGCATTACCCAAAGCTTTAAAACCACTTGTCCCACTAGCATACATTCTTGTACCTAAATCACTCATAAATCTCTTTAACCCTGTTGGAGTTGAGCCATCACTTGTAGCACCCAAATATGCTAATCCACTTCCTACTGTTGTAAGTGCTGAATTTTTAGCATAATTTCCACCCTTCATAGCACCACCTAACGCAACCATACCTGCACCACTTGCTAAATTAGTACCTACTGTCGCAGCAGCACCAACAGTATGACCAAATCCCATAAGACTCATTAATTGCTCTCTACCAGAAGCCGCTGATACATTAGCGCCAATAAACCTATTAATCACTTGACTACCTGTCAAAATGAATGTCCCACATCCAACATATAATAACGATTTAATTAATACATCTTGAAATGCTGAATCTGGAAAAAAAGTTGTACCATTTACCTGTTGCATTATTAAAACAGTAATATTAACGATTAACATTACTACTGCACTTTGTAATACCAACGATGTTAATTGTTCTATCACAGCACCACGTCTTTGTTTATTACAAACACTAGTCGAAAACACTATTGGTGATATTACAAATAAAAATAAAAATTCTATCTGTCTGCGACCAAGCATCATACCTGCAAAAAATAAACTGTATAAGAAGAATCCCCCACAAATTACTGCCATTATCCAATTTATTTCGTATTTATAGTCTTTATCATCAGATAAAATCAAATTATCATTCACTACATATTTATCGTTGAACTTCTCATCATTACTAAATTCCCCAGAGCTAATCAATTCTTCAATAGTTTTTGGTTCTTCAAATTTACCGCTATTTAAGTAATCATCATTATAATTAATATACATTTTTAGCATACTATCTGACATCTTTAATTCACTATTTGAAGTAAATATATCTGAAGTGAAACCAGATAGCTTTATTGAAAAGTCTGAAACTTGAGAAAATAAAAAAGTGGATAATATTATCATAAAACCACACTTTACACTTTCAGTTACAATAAATTTTATTGTGATTTCATCATCTGGATCAATCACTTTTTGAATGAATTTCCAAGTAACATATAATGCAAACAATGTTACTGCAATAGTTACTACTCCTCTATAAAAAGCAACAAATATATCATTATTACTAATTGAATTAATTATATCAAAACAATTTAATTCTCTAATAATCTTTAATAACGAGTCAATCAAATTATATACAAAATCTATAATATACCAACCAAGAGATCTTAATACATCAAATACTTTTAGAATCATTTTAACACCTATGCGAACAATTCAATTACTAAATTTACAAGTGAAATAGCAAGAACAATTCCACCTACTCCTAGTAAAGTTTGAATAATTCTTTGCTTAACTCGCGGTTTTTGATCTACATCCACTACTGAATACAATATAAATCCAATTATCAATGAAACTCCTGCTAATGCTATACCAACTTTTAAAGCCCAATCACTAAATTTCTTTATTGCTTGTACAATAGAGTCTATTGTGTAAGCACCACCTTCTAGTTTCTCAATAGCTAATAAATATATGTTTTTCATTTTCTACCTCCCTCAATTAATTTCAAAATCATCTTTTGATATATTATTAATCATTGTATTAATAATATAATTATCCATATCCTCAATGCTTTTTTCGTTAAATTTTTCTTTATATTTTTTTATTTGATCATCTGTCAAATCTGCTGTTTTACCATCTGATAACTCATTACCAACAATCAAGAATGTTCCAAATATTCCTCTATCTTTTCCTATTAATCTATTAGGCTCAAGTCCACGTATTATTCCTTCTTCATTGCAAACTACATTCACATCTCTGCTACTTTCCATATAAGTATATTCAATATATCCATCTACCTCTTTTTGTAAACTTTCTAAATCATCTTTGAGGTCTTTTTCATAAGGCAACTTATAAGGCTTTACAACTAGCACTCTCATATTAATTACCCCAAGTGAATACTACATAATGATCTATATTTCCAATAGGTTTAGGTGTTGATACAAATGAATTCATTAAGCTATTTGCCTTTATATCCCATTCATAAGGATTCAACGTCAATATAACATCATTAGTTTGTGAATCGTAAAAAGTAATTTTAGGATTTGATAGATGTATGTCATAATTATTGGTATTGATCATTTTAAAGTCCCATTGATAGCATCCACTTCCAATTGATTTAAAGTTACCAGACAGATAAAGCATTCCTTTTGATTCAGCAATATCTAAAAGAGTCCAATTACTAGGTATATATTGACTATATTTTTCTTCTAAAGGCACTTCTTCAATTGGATCGGGTTGTTCTTCTTCATTATTTGGATTTTCTACTTCTTGATTATTGTTATCAGCATTATTATCTGGATTTGAATTTTCATTATTAACAGCACTTTGGAAATATCCATTCATTTTTGAAAAGACTTTTTCCATTAAGACACTATCATTGTTATTTACAAATAAAAAAAGTGTAGTTACAATAACTGCACCGCATATTACCCAAAACAATGTATTTGTATTACTACTCATTTAAAAACCTCCTTCCACTATTGCATAAGCCGCTAAACTAGATTGCGAACGATAATAACTTACTGTACCACTTGGAACTTTTATAGTGGTTAAGTTATTATTGTTATGAAAAACATCACTAGCAAAGCTTGTATTAGTTCCTCGTATTTTTACCTCTGTTATTTTATTATCCGAAAAAGCATAACCTCTCACTTCAGTTATATTACTTGGTATCTCAATACTAGTTAATAAATTGCCATAAAAACAATTATAATCTATCAGTGAAATCTTATTTGCTACACTTAAATCTATTTCTGAAATCTTATTATAAATAAAAGCAGTCATTCCGAGTTCTTCAAGATTCTTTGGAAATATAATCTTATTTGAAATATTATTACTCATAAATGCTTCTGCTCCTATATAAGTTAGTTTCTCTGCTTTACTAAAATCTAATGTTGTTAATTTGTTGTTATAGAAAGCATCTAAATCAATTCTCTCTACATTTTTTGAAATTACATATTCCCCTTCAATCATATTATTACTAAACGATTGAATTCCTATTTCTATCACACTATCGGGTATTATAATATTTGTTAGTTGTTGATAGTAAAAAGCATAATCCCCTATTGTTTTTACAGTGTTAGGAATAACTACTTTTGTTAAACTTTGTAAATGAATACAATTACCATTACTATCAACTATCAGTCCTCTTTGGGTAGCATATTCATACCAACCATCCAGATTACCATGTTCCCATGAGTACATATCCTTTTCCATATCACACATTCCCCATTGAGTATTGTTGATATACATTCCAATATTTGATACTTTTTCTACTTTTATCCCATTTATTTCATAAGGTATTACTATTTCATTACTATTCCCTTTGTAACCTGTAATTTCTTTTGATTGCGAATTAAAAATAAAATCACTTTCGTTTGTTATAACTAGATTTTCATAATCAGGTTCATGGTTATAATATTTTGCCATTTCAGAATTTTCTGTATTAGTATTATTTGTAAATAAACCATTGAATTTTCCAAAGATCGCTGTTAATCCTTCTCCATAATTTGTGCTAATTAATAAAAAAATAGCAGTTACAATAACTGCACCGCATATTACCCAAAATAAAGTATTTGTATTACTACTCATTCTAATTCTACCTCCTTTTCATAATATTTTTTAACTTCATCTATCCATTCAGAAAAATATTCCACATTATCATTTGGACTAATTTTTAATCTTTCTTCTACTGATGTAATCTTATTAAGCCAATCTTTAGGTATATCACAAACGTACGGTCCAGATTCGCACGATATGGGCTTATACATATATTCACCATCATCATTATTTATAAGATAGCAAATTGTACTTACAATATCTTCATTTTTATATAAAACCCATAAATGATCTCTTTTATCACTTATATCTAAAACTTCACATTTAAAATTATCGAGAATTTTATTAATAAAACTTTCTCGATTTTTTTCATTTAATCCATACCATCCCATATTAATTACCTAAATCATAATCTTTCTCTTGTTTCTTTAGATTTTCTAATTCGGGTATAATATCTTCAACAATATTATTGTAAGTATCACTATTAAATGTTGAAATTTCAATAAGATATTTTAATTGTTCATTATCTTTTATATCAGAAAAAAAAGACAGTAGTTCATCTACTTGTCCATTTACTAACATTTCATTTATATTTTCAATTTTGTCCTTACCAGATAAACCTAAATTTTTTCTTAATGAATAAGCTAAATCATAATTATCTAATTCATCAATAGCTTCATAAATATAATCTGATAAAATATCAATATCAACATTATTTAAAGCATCTAATATTGGCTCACTGATTAATTTTATATAATCATTAGCTAAATATTCATCCCAAGCATTATCTAGTCTTTTAAAAACGGCATCTGGGATATTATTAATATCTTCAACTAATTCATCATTATAGTATAAGCAAAGTGCTTTAAAAACTACTTGATCATTATATTGATGTAAATCCGACAGAAGTTTTTTAATTGCTTCATTAGATTTATCTTCGGAATTTATTATTGTTTTATCCACATCTTTCCTCCTCTGGCATCTCTAAACTAACAACCCTATCTAATTTTATATTTTTGTAATCAATTTCTTTATCAATTTCAGCTTTGGATAACAAAATCTCTTGAATAATTACTTTATCATCATATCCATTGATAAAAGTTTTTCCATCCCAAGAATTATCATCAAATGGGATTTCAAATATTAATGGTGCTTGTTCATCACAAGTAGAATGGTAAATGCTGAACATTCCAACATTACGGCAGTTGATTTCTTTATCTACATAAATGTTACATTCAATTAAAAAACCAATTACTTCATAGTATTGATCGAGATTTTTATAATAGGCTTGTCCCCTTACTAGTGGACCAATTTTTGTTGGTCTTAATTCCACTTCACTATTATTTGAGTTGCTTATATTATCTAAACATCTTCTCAATTTAAAGTATATAGGTGTTCTATCCAATTCATTTTTTGATTGATAATACCAAGTACATCTTTTTATCAAATCAGAAAATTTATCAGTTACTTTCTTTACAAAAAAAGTATCTCTAATTAAATATTTTTTTTCACTCCACAGTTCCTCATTTGTAAAGAATATTTGATTGTCGTTTGAATATCCAAGAAAATAATATTTATTATTATCGAAGCCAATAAACATTTGCCCCTTTTTTAAGTTTTCGTTCATCTTACGTCCCTCCTTATTATATATTAAAACATATATTAATAATTTGGTCAAATTAAAGGCTACATAAGTTGCAGCCTTTAACTAACACCAAAATTGATTTTTGTATTATCGTATTTATTAAAATTATTAATGTTTTTAAAATATTATTTACCTTTCTTGTTCTTTTTCAGTTTCATCTTTTTCGACTTCATCTTTTTCAGAATCAAGTTCATTTTCTGACATAGTATATTCTTTGTCATTTTCCAAGTTCTTAACCTCGAATGCAGTTACTTCATATTTTTTATCATTATTCTTACCAATATATGAAGTCAATCTGCCTTTAACATTTAGCCAATCACCTTTCTCAATTTCTTGACCATATGTTTCAAAAAGATTACCTCTTAAAACAACAGGAATAAACTGGCTAGTTTTATATTTCCCATCTTGACTATTTTGTGCTAGATCAAAATGAATAGATTTTTTACCATTCTTATTAGTAAAAACATCACCTATTCTAGCTACATTTCCTTCTAATTCTATTTTGTTTTTATCATTTCTTTCCACTATAAATCCTCACTTTCTTATTTTAAATATAAATATACACAGAACAAACTAAACATTAATAATTTTTAACACCACCTCCTTTAATCAAAAAAAAGAAATAATTTGCTTATTTCTCATTTAACCAATCATAATCAAATATTTCTATTGATTTTTCGTTTTTCGTTTTTAAATGTTCCTCAAATGTTTTCCCAAAAACAAGTAAGAATCCTCTACCTGTTGGTTTATCACAAACATATTTCTTTTGACACTCTAAACAATAGCAATCTTTCTCTGGTTTTTTTAAATGACATTTGTATTTCTTCTTAATCGACATTTATATTGTAATACTCACCTGCCGATCTATAATATACCGTTTTCGTGGAATAATTAAATGGTAATGCTCTAATATGTTTCAATACTACTTCGACAATTATTTTTTCACCAAAATTTAATTTACCTTCTTTTGATACTATAATATCAACTTTATCTTTTATATTTGAAATAATATTATCAGCTTCAATTTTTGCATCTTCAGTATAACCACCATTTATCTCAATAATTTCTATAACTTTATTTCTAATGTGAACTGTCTTTTGTTGAACAGCTACTTCTTCTGTAAATAAAAACATACATATCATTACAGTGAAAGATATAAATATGATTAGCAATATATCAAATATATTTTTCATACCTAAAATTTCACTTCCTCAAACATAGAGATAAACATAAATATTGCCATTCCAAATATCATAACTAACATTGTCAGAATCGTGAAATTCGGATATAACCATAAAAGTCTTTTCTTTGTTTCAATGACTTCCTCTATTTCATTATCATATAATTGAGAAATCATACTCTCAAGCGATATTAAGTGCTTTTTATTCATAGCGTGTTCGGAAAATGTGTAAAGCAACGTCATCACTTGGTATGATTCTATAAACTCCATATTTCTTGAAAAATTATTAAATGGTGTTATCGTTTTATCTACTCTTATTTCTTCTATTAATTGGATTAAGTATTTTTTAATAGGATCATCCGTATATTCAATCATCTTACTTAAAGAATTATATATGTTATTTGTTCTTATTAATATTAATAATTTTTTTACAAATGATGGAAACATTCTTCTTTTAATAGCAATTAGCTTTTTTCTTCTTTTTTTAGTTGAAAAATATTGATATTTGTATACACCTATTCCAACAAAAACACTTATTATCATTAAATAAAAATTATTGTAATAATAACCAATAAAAAGACATACAAAGAAAGAAATCAAACTCATCATTATTCTATTTTTGAGAGCTTTTTTATAATGTATACCCATCCAACCTAACAAGTTCTTTAAATCTTCTTCAACGAAGAAATTCCTAATTATTGATTTCATTGCAAACTTCCTATTAATTTTAACTTATGTTTATATATTAAAATATTAATAAAGTTATTCATTTCCGATGCGATAATCCAATTATTTGAATATATAAGTAAATATCTATTATCTGGAAAAAGCAAATATATTTTCCTATTTAAAATATCAATTCTTATTCTTTCCAATTGATATACTCTTAAATAATTATCTATATTGGAATTATTTGCCCCAGATAATTCTATCGTTTCAACTGCTTTTCTATCATTGATAATTTTTAAATCTTTACCAACTTTTTTAATTTCCTCTAAAATACATTTCATAATACTTTCTAATTCATTATAAGTTTCAAAATATAATGTTTTAGTATCTTGAAATGATTTATCTAAAGTAGTAGTAACATTCAATAAATGTAGATCTATTTCCAGAAATTTTGACTCGTTTATGTTTAAAAAAACCAATATATCATTTATTGATTTAAAACACATTTTATGATTTATTATTTGTCGCATATAAATTCACCACCAATTTTCGATTTAATGTTTTCTAATTGATCAATTTTACTTTTTAGTTTGTCATTAAGCATTCCAATTTCATTAACTCTTTCATCTATTCTGGCTAAACTTCTTAAATAGCTGCTCATTGATAAATCTAGTGATTTTGCTCTTTTCCTAATTTGATTTTTCTGCTTTTTTGTTAAGTATATTTTTAGTCTTGTATCAAATCTTTTCATTATTTATAACCTCCTTCACCAATAGAATCATCTCGATATATATTTTCAATTCTCTTTATGATAATTAAGTTTGCAATTATAATAAAAATCATTATTGTTGTTCCAAAACTATTCATATAATCCATGTATATAGATGGAATCATAAATTTCAAAGCAATAGGCATAAACATACACAAAAAAAGAACTACATAAAAGTTAGTTCTCCATTCTTTCTTATACTTATGAAATTTATCCTTTTTTATTTTTAACATATTCATTTCTTCTGAAATAATATGTAGTACTGTTCCTGCATCACTTTGACCATGTATATCAAATAATTCTAATGTTTGATTAAATAAAGTTATTGTTCTATTGTTATATTTTTCATTAAAATTACTGAATGCTTCAGTTATCTTACTACCACTCTCAATTTTACTAATTACTATCTCTAAATCTTCTTTTACAGGAGTATCTAAAAATTTTATTACTTCTTTTAAAGATGAGAAAACATTGTTAAAAGTCATTAACATACTTATCTGGCTTGTATATATAGTCAGCTGCGATAAAATATATTGCTCGTATACAAGTTTCTTTGAATTAAGTACAATTTCATTTATTAAAAAAACTGTTATTACAAATGATATAATTGAGCAATAAAATATATTAGTAAATATTAAATAGAGAAAAGCCATTGTAATAAAAAATATCATTACGAACTTAAATAAGTAATCAGATATACTTGTTTTCTTGTTCATATATCTATATGCTTTGCTATAATTTCCAAAGAAATATTTATTGTTTATATTCTTTATAATGCGAATAATTTTTCCCACCAAAATATTCCTCCTTTATAAATTTTTCAATATCACCATTTAAGACTTCGTATGCAATTAATTTATCAAATAACTTCTTTGTCATTTTCCCAAACTTATAATTTACCGTGTACTCATAACCATTATTAACTTTTGCTATATTAACATTTCGTTTATATATAGTATTTATTATTGCACCCTTATCAGTATAAGCTACATATTCTACTACTTCTGCAACATATCTCTTTACACCATCTGAATCAACCTTGTGGTCAAGATGAATACCAATATCAAAATTATCACAAATCATTGATCCCAATAAATTTTGGTCTAATTGATATTTTTCTTTACACATATGGATTATTCTCTCAACATTGCTTTTAGCGTTGCTGCTATGCAAAGTTGTAATTATATGATGACCACTCAATATACTTTTCAACATTGTATATGCTTCTGATCCTCTTGTTTCAGAAACTATTATCCAATCGGGATTATTTCGTAATCCTGCCTTCAGCAATTCATCAAAACCTATTGCTTTTTCTAACTTGTTATTTGTCTGCCATGATAAAATATCTTTATCTTTATAAATCTCTTTTAAATGAGTATCTAATGTATCTTCAATTAATATTATCTTATCATTGTCAGGAATAAAACCAACTAAATATTTCTGCATTTCTGTTTTACCTGAACCTGTTTTACCAGATATTAATATATTGCATTTAGCTTTTATACAAGCCTCTAAAAAAGAAAACACCGATAGAGGTGCTATATCCTTTTGAAACTTTCTAATCTTTAATTCAGCTTGACTACTTCTTAAACTTAATGTTAAACCATACGGTGCTAAACTTCTGTGAACAGAATTTATTCTTAATTTAGGAAATTCAGTATCTAGTATTGGTTCTTCATCATTAAATTGCCTGTTATTTTGATAAGTTAATTGTTTGACATAATTTTCAACAATATCTGGATCAACTTCTTTTTCTAACTTATATCTACCTCTTTTATTATCTTGAATATAAATGTCTTTTCCATTAAAACTAATATCGGTAATATTAGGATTCTTTAGCAATTCACTTAATATATCTTTCTCAAAGTCCATTTTCTATTTCCGTTTCTTCATCAGGAACTGTATCTAATCCATACATCTTATCAAAATGTTTATCTTCAGCTCTTGAAAATGCAATATTAAATTGCTCTTCCATTATTTTTTTATTTCCAACATAATAACCATCTTTTTTCATTGTTATTTCTGACAATTCATATTCTTCTAATTCATCAATCTTTTCATCCATAATTAATCACTCCTTTTTACTATTTGATAAGAAAAAGTATTATCCATAATGCTCTCTTTTTCAAATAGACCTTTAATAGTTCTAATAGTAATTGTAACAATATCATCATTAACAGCTATATCAAATTCTACATCATCAATATCAATATTATTATTAACCAGATAATTTTCTACGGTAGATAATATTAATGCTTGATCACTAAAAGTTATAATGTCATAAGCCTTTAAATCACCGAGATTAACACTCTCTTTTGTAGTATTTCTAACCCCAAAATTATTACTAGATGTAACTAATTTTTGTGAACATGCAAAACTAATTGCAAATAATAGTATGAGAACAAAGAAAGAAATAAAAATAGACTTTATTATAAAACTAAAATCCATTCTACTCACCACCTAGCAATTCTAATAATTGTTTGTAAGTATAAGATAAATGAAATCTATAATTTAACTCATCTGGTATCTTTACCCTTTTTACATAATATTCACTATCGAAATCTCCTATTAATGATTTTTGAGTAACATAAAAACAAGGAATCATTATTGATATTTTATTTACACCCAAACTATAATTTATTATTTGATAATCATATTCTCCTAATTCATTAATAGTTGATGTATACCATTTCCTACCACCATTTATAGTTGTGATATTATTAGGTTGTTCCCCTTTTTCATATACATCACCTGTCAACTTATCGAGATAATATTCAGGAAGATTTAAAACAGCTTGTACTGCATTATAATCTGTTAATTCCATATTTACCTTATATTTATCAGCTTCTGTATCATATGATAACTTGCTTTCCAGAGTAGGAAATAATACTTTTGCTTTCATATCATTGTTAAGTGATATTTCGCTTGTATCAGGAAAGTATTCAATATAACTCCACGTTTGTATAGCTTTCCCACTTGTTAAGTTAATTTTTCTATATGGAACTGTTATTCTTATCGTTTCATAATAGTTAATTGTTTTACCTTGATTATCTGTTGAAACCATTATTGGTATTTCTGGGGTTATTGTGAAAACATTGTTTTCGCTATTATCTAATGTATAATTCTTTTCACTAGAAATATAAATCTTTGATTCTAATACATTTTTATAGCCACTTGGCTCAATTACTTCAACTCTAATATTTCCACTTTTTTTTATTACATATTTTGTATCAATCTCAATGTTATTATTAAATGTTTTTGACGTTGTATAAACTAAAGAATCATCTTGATAAACATTTATAGTATCAGTTTGATTTGTGGCATTCCTTAAATTTATTTTTATAGTAGCTTCATTATTAACTTTTGTTGTATACGTCTTAATTCCATCAATATTCGTATTATTTTGCTTACTAACCTTTATGACAGCAGGAGTACCAGAATAATCTGTATAAATTGCAGAGGCATAACCATTTGAATAAGTATATCCGGGCATCGCCCTTGATCTACCACCAACACATATACCAACATTGTATGCCATTCTTAGCCATGACTCACTATCGTAGTTATCACCATTTGTTTTCGCCACTTCTATTAAAGAATTAAATATTGCCCATTGTTGCCATTGTAATCTATATCCTGTATCACTACAATAAAGCCAACCATAAGCAACATCATAATTTGTACTAGGTCCTGTTCTTACATTCAAATGATCTGCAAATATAAGTATATTTGTAGTAGAAACATTGCTTGATAATTCATATCTAATCCCATTTATATCATAAAATTTATTTAAGCTCGGTGCGAATAATACAATTTGAAATCCTCTATTTACAATTTTTGCCTCTAGTCTTAATTTCAAAGTATATTCTTTATCTGCTTCTAAATCTGATAAAGGTATTTTAAATTGAAATCCAACATTTATATAATCGTAATAGCAAGTGTGTTGATCTGCGTAAGTTGATGAATTACTACATCTATTAGTTACTTCAGATAATCTATATAATCTTGATTTATCAGTATATAACAAAGTTCCCTCATAAGTTAAAACATTATATTTATTATTAACATCGGTCATAATTAGTGAATAACTGTGAGTACCATTACTATTAAAATGCTGATATTGTCCAATTAAACCTGCCCATCCTTTAATATAAATATAACCATTCTCTACATAAAACTGATTTACTTCATAATGTAGAGTAGTCTTATCTACTTCCTCGTATGTTAAAGCATCTACCTTATTTGAAAAAATAAACATCGATGAAAGAAATACAATAAACATAAAAACCATTTTTATATCAATTAATCTTCTTCCCATTTTTCTTCCTCCCAATGAAAAAGAGAATAGATATTGTTATAAATACTATTATTAAACTACTAATTATTGTAACTTTTGAATTATCTTTTTTTTCAATATTCTTCTCTTTAGTTTCATCTATTTTATCGTTCAACTTGTTAATATACTCTTTTAATTCTTTATCACTTCTGCCATCAATGATTGAATTATCATTTTTATCCTCTTCCATAATAATTTCTTGAGTTTTTTCAACAGAAGAAATTATCGGGGGATTAATATCATTTTCAGATATTTTATCATTGCAACCATTACAATTATCTTTACTTCTATCTTCATCAGTTGATTCATTTACTCCATTACTCACACTATCACTTGTTGATTCGTTTTTTCCAATATCTAGTAATATTGTTCTTACAGCTTTTCCTGAACAAGAACTTCCATCAGATACATAAACATTAACAATAAATGTAGTTCCTGCAATAGCATAGTTAAATGGACCATCAATATCTTGAGTTTTTCCTCTTTCTATTGATAATCTGGTGTTGGTTAAATTAGAAACCGATACACGGTATGTATCAGTTCCATTTAATTTATCTGCTACCAATTTTATAGATTGAGCTTCTGCATAATAAGTCTTTAATTGTTCCTCGTTACACTCCTCTGCCATTACATTTAGAGGAATGAATAGAAACAATATTAAAAATAATATTCTTCTCATTTATCTTCCTCCTAACATTAAAATATTATTGAAATAATCCGTTAAAGTGGTCAAAAATACCTGTAATTGCTTCACCTAAATTAGTGTTGATAAGAGTAAATATTCCTACAACAATTACAGCACCGCAAATTACCCAGAATAAAGTGTTTGTGTTTTCACTCATCTATAATCACCTCCTTTTTCTTAAAATTTAGTTTTTTGATAATGAGATCGCTATAAACTCAAAAAAAATACCCAGCAAATAATAATATTTACTAGGCTTATTTCTCTGTTCCTATATATTCCTCAATTCCAAAGGCAATGGCTAATTTTATAATACAACTATATTTAATGGGGCGTAATCCTTTTCTTGATATACCTAATTTTTCAGCAATATATTCTTCTGACTTCTTATTTAATAAATGTTCTGTGAAAAATAGTTTTTCTTCTTGGCTCATTCTATCGTAAACATACACCATCTCACTATAAAACTCTTCTACTTCATCAGAAGTGTCAAACTTTCTTGCTACATAATTTCCAACAGGATCACTTTTATTTGGAACATAACAACCATATCTAATTTCATAACTAGTGGTTATTCTAGGCATGGGGATATTTATGTACTTATATTGCAACCTTAAATAATTATCAATCATATCATCGACATTCATCTTCGTTTTAATGAAATCATATACACTAATTATAGAATTACTTAACAAAAAGCTATCAATATACTGTTCTTTCACATTCTTATCAACTATCTTATCAACCATAAATTTCGCCTCCCATATACAAAAAAAGAAATCTAGAAAGCATAAGCTATACTAAATTTCTTTTCAGTCCAAAAAATAATGTTTCTTGTTCATAAGTCGATAGAAATAATATCAATTTCGATAAAACGATTGATTCCCTTTTACCTATTCTTTCTAACAATAATTTAACCATTAGATCACCCCTATTTAATAAAAGAAGCAATATACCACTCACTTGTAGAACGGATACTGCTTCATCTACCACCTAATGTTTTTTGAATTCAAAGACTCAAATTTAAATTAATTGTTTTTTATTCTACCACTTTTTTCAATAATGTCAAGACTTTTTGAACCTCCCATGAAAAATAACTATGTAACTGTTTGTTGCATAATCATTTCATTTTACCTTATTATACCACTCAAAATGTGCTTTACAAGTATCTTATTTGGGCAATTTCGTTCTTTCTTGTATCCATATTTTAGATATTATCCAAGTAATTATCGATTTCTTTAAATATTGTTTCTAAATCTTTACTTAATAATAGTTTTCTTAATTTTAAATAATACTCATTTGCTACATTCAAATCATAAGTAATATTAGACATTACATCACTAATTTCATATTCTTTAGTAATCTCATCATCTTTTTCCGAGCAAGTAATAATCATTGAAACAAAATAAATATATTTTGCATGATCAAGAGTTTTCAAATCTCTCATTTTTAACACAAAAATATCAAAAGAAAAATTTTCATATTCAAATCTCTCTTTATTAATTATTTGTTTTTCTATTAAATTTTTTTGATAAGAGTTTATTATCTTCGTATCTAAGCATCTTCTTAATTGCTTTCTTTGACGTATTAAATCTTCTTCATCATTTTTTTGATATTGCTGGACTTTGGTGTATATTTTTGAAAAATGTTCATTTTTCATCATATTCCCCCATTCACCTTAATATAATTATATCATTAAAAACCCTTTTATCAATAATTTAGATAATTATTTTTCAAGATATTGAATTTACCATTAAGTAACAAAAGCTCTTTACAGTGAAGAACTTTTATTTTCTACATTTAAACATTATCAAAAAACTTAATACTATCTCTTATCTTATTTTGTAAAGTGTAGCTATTAGCGTGTTTAACATGACCTATCCAAGAATTAAATGATAAAATAAAATCTTTTCTTGAAAGTTTACCATTATCATATAAATCATTCCACTTGCTAACATTCTTTTTTATCTTATTCTTACTACCCTTTCTAATTAATCGATGAGTACTCCAAATTCGATAACCACAAAAGTCTGCTCCAAACTCATTTGGATAATATCTCGATTTACTATTTAATGTTAATTTTAAAACCTCGTTTAAAAATCTCTTTATAATTAAATATAGTTCACTTGCCTCTTCCTTATTTTTAACTAATAAAATAAAGTCATCCATATATCTTACATAGAATTTAATCCTCAATTTTTGTTTGACAAACTTATCCAATTTATCTAAATAGATGTTAGCAAAAAACTGTGATGTATAATTTCCAATAGGAATACCAACAGTTTCATTATCAGAATCAATTAATAATTTAGTAAACCTCAAGAGTTTTTTATCATTTATATGTTCTCCCATTATTTCCAATAATACTTCGTGATCAATGCTATAAAAGAATTTCTTAATATCCATTTTTAAAACATAATAAGCTTTACCATAATTTCTTTGAGCCATTCTCATATATTTTTGCATACAATCAACAGCCTTATGAGTTCCTCTTCCGCATATACAAGCATAAGTATCTGTGATAAATTTAGGAACAATATATTTTTTTATAAATTCTTCAACATACCATTGGTGGACTACTCGATCAACGTATGGTAGTGCTTTAATAACTCGTTCTTTTGGCTCATATACAGTAAATGATCTATAAGCACCCATTTTATATCTATTATTCCTTATATTTTCGACTAGATTTACGATATTAGATTCTAGACTTAAATCAAAGTTTAAAACCTCATATCTATTAAGTTTACCCTGTTTTGCTCTTTCATGAGCTAGAATCATTTTTTCAAATGTTAAGTTTTCAGCAAAACAATTTTTTATTTTGTTAGGCACTCGTTTATCCACCCACCTAACATATTACAAATATTAGTTATCTTGTAACTCCAAGCACGATAATTTCTAGCATTTATGTATTTGTTTTTAATTGCTATTCTAACATATACCTTTAAACATGATAATTTTACATCAACATCATTCAAATACTTTATTTTTGTATTTTTACTATATTGCTTTTTTGCCCATAATAATAACTCAAATGCTTCAAACATACATTTTTTTGTTTCACTCACTAAAGCAAACTTTTCAGAACTTGGATATTTTTTGAGTAAATTATAAACATACAACATCATTTCCTGATACTTTCTAATAATAAGCATTTCTTCTTCTTTTGGCTTTAAAGTCTTTACTTCTTCCATTTCATCACCATCATTATATATTTTTAAAAAGAAAGAGATAATGTCAACCCATTATCCCCAAATACATAATACCTAATATTCGCAAATACACTACTAACTAGAATATTACTGTTCATGTGTTAATCTACATAAGTAGAAAGGAATTAAACTTCTTTGATATTTTATTTGATATGGTTAATTTTACTCATATCATAATTTTCTAAATGAATAACCGAATGATAAAAATCATCTCTTTATGTTTTCATTATATCAGAGTGCTCACAAGACAGGACGGAACCCGTTGTTGCTGTTCGGACCACCGTTCGTGTTGTTGAAATTGAAGGCACCAGCATTGGAGCCATTGTTCCAATTGCCACCGCGAATGAACCACGGATTGCTAGTGACGGAGTTACAGTTTAATCCCTATATTTCACATAGGTTGCTTGAAATACCATTTTTCATTGCCATAACCCCCGTCAAGCATTGATGGCGATGACCTAAAGTTCATCACCATCTTTCCCTCTACCATTAGTTTAGAGATGAATATTTTGTGTCAGTTCGTTGAATTTTGTTCTTCTTTTTTTCAAAAGGGAAAAAGGTGAAAAGAACAATTTCACAGCAGGACTAAAGCCCTGCATTCACTATCAAGACAGGACGGAACCCGTTGTTGCTGCGCGGACCACCGCCCGTGATGTGGAAAAGGAAGGCACCAGCAGTGGAGCCAAAGTCCCAATAGCCACCGCGAACGAACCACGGAGTGCTAGTGTTAGGCATATTGGTATAATCACCAAACCATCCTAATCCTGTTGCTATTGCATTGCTACTTGTTTCCCATACAGCATCACCTTTTTTATTCACTGTTAATAAATAGTTATTAGCGTTATCATCAGTTGTATTTTTTGTATATATATCTTTATATTTACTAACTGCATTTATGATTGATGCTCCTTGTCCTGCTAAATTACCATTCGCATTATCAACATAGGCTGATACTCTCTCCCATGCACTACCAGATAGATCATATATTCCATAAATGTTTCCTGTTGTACTTGCTTTTACTCCACCTGTTGATTCGTATGTATTCCTACAGCCATTATAACCACCTTCGGTAGCACTATTAGCTGCACATCCTGTTATATAATTCTGATTATTATTTATATATATTTCTTCAGTATTTTTACCATAGGTTGATTTACTTAAATATGCTACTGCTCCCCATTCCATGTTTTTCATTAAATGAGTATCTATATTATTAGTATCAGTAGTATAAGTCCCATTTGCTTGTAATCCACTAGCAGTAGTCCAACCATACGCACTACTTGCTTCCATATTTCTTGATGCTGTAAAGGCATTACCAACATTCATACATCGCCATGATGCTACATTTGGTAATACTTGAATTGTTTTTGTTGATACATTATCTCCTGCTATCGGACACGAACTATCACTCGTATATCCATTGGCTACTCCTTCTACTGCTGTTGCTTCAAATTTTGCTACCCATATTCCTGTTACTTCGGTTCCTGTTCCAAAAGTAAATCCAGAGTGATTTGTCCATGTATTATTTGAAGCATTAGCGGTTGTATCAGTACTAATGTTGCCAATTGTAGCACTATTCCAATTATCATCTGTTCCTTTTGAAAATTGAACTTCTATCGTTCCTGTGGTATTTACATGATGATTTGATGTTATTTTATAAACATATCTTGGTATCCACACCCACATACTTCCATCAGCTGTTTTGGCATTAGCCCATTTTTTATCTGTTGTATTATAATTATACCAATCATCATCACTAGCAGTTGTTGTTACCCAAGCTGATCCATTCCACTTAATTGGTGTCATTCCTGCTACTAATTTTGGTTCATTAACCCCTTTGTTAGAATCATATCCTAATTGATTAATCACAGTTGAATAATTACTACTATCAGTAACACTCATGCTAGTATATGAACCATAAGCTACTAAGCCATCCCATTTGTTTTTGCCCCTAACTACAATGTAAGGTTTTCCATTCAAAGTAATTACTTTTATTGTTTCGTAATTATCGTTAGACTGTCCTAATATGTCTGTAATATTAGTTTCATTAATGCTTGTTACATCCAACGACTCATTTGTTATCATTTTATAATCCATATCTTTCAATAACATTCTAGCATCACTTTCAAAAGCACCTCTTGTAGAACTGCTTATTATCCCTAATATGCCGGGAACAGCTATAGCAAGAATTATTGCTAAAATAACTATTACAGCTAATAATTCTATTAATGTAAATCCAGATTTAGACTTCCAATTAACTCCCATTCCATTCACCACTTCCTTATTTTATAATTAAAGTATATCATTAAATTATATTATTGTAAATATTTCTCAAAGTAGATTTGGAATTTTAAACTAAATTATTTCCTTTATTTTGTCGATAATTTCTTCAATACTCTTAGTACCCTTTAAAACTTCTAATGCATTTTTTATCTTTTCTATTTCCATTTCAATTTCATTAGATTTACAACTTATATCAAGTAAAACTTCATAATTGCTATCGGTAAAAGAACTTTTATCTGATACAAATTGTTTGTCTTCATCAATTATAACAAAAGACACTTTTTCCTTTAATAGTCTTTCTTTAACATTGTCAATTACTTTTTCTGGAAATCCAACCATTACACAATTTGACATTTTTTTAATTTTATAATCAAAAAGATAAGCCATTATATAGGCATCATTATTAAAAGTTTCATAAAAAATGCCACTTTTTATTAATATTATAGAATTATTATTTTTTCTTTTAGCTTCATTATACTTATCAATCAATCTCACTTTTTTCACCCTCATACACTTCTATATTTAATGCGTAAGCCATACTTATAATAGCTTCCTTTTTTATTCTATAAAAATAATTCAGATCAAAGCCTAAATTATTAGCAATAAATCCATCATTATTTTTCTCTTTTATCATGTAAGAAAAATATATAACTTTTTTATCTAATATACACAGTCGGTTATATCTCGAAATTATATACTGCACAAATTGCATTTTTTCTTTTTCTTTATCAGAAATATTTTTATCATTAACTTCAAGTTTTATTTCAAAAGTTTCTTCATCTATTGAAAATTGATTATTATCAGCAATTGAAAGTAAATATCTATTATATATTTTTAGATTATCTTCTACTAATTTCTTTGTTCTCCTTCTGTCGATAGGTTGTACCATCATGTCGTACCTCCTTGCACTACAATACTATAACAATGTTATCACTGTTGAAGTTTAATGTGCTATCTTAAAACTATCTTTTTCCTATCTTAAAACTTCAAAAAATTGGTAATATTTTGTAGTTTTTTTAATTTTTTTGTTATATTTTTTATTGATATTTTATGTCATTTTCTTTAATGGCATATATAACTAAATCGAAACTATTTTCACATTTAGCATCAGTAGTAAAATAAGACTTATTATATGGTTTCAAATACCAATATCTTTCATTTTCACTTTTAATAATTGTAACTTTATAAATATGATGATTATATTTTATTCTTAAAAAATATTCTCCTAAATAAATTGTAAAACCTTGAACTACATACTTCTTGTTATTTGTAATTATATAATTACAAATATGCTCTTTTAATAAATCTAAATCACACTCTTCAAAACTATATTCTTTCATATCCCTTTATCACCTTTCTTTTCACTTACTATATATGATATATCATATATAGTAAGTATGTCAATAGTGATAATGGTTATATAATAAGTATTAGGTGATAATTATGATAAAAAAGGATATTGCAGAAATTAAAAATTATAAAGTATATTATGTTGATGTTGAATCTATGATGAAAAAAAGAGGCATTTCTAAAAATTCACTTTGTAGAATGACAGGAATTGCCTACAATGCTTTACAAAGATATTGCAAATCAGAAATTAAAAGAGTCGATCTAGATGTTATATCACGAATTTGTGAAGCTTTGAATTGTGAAATTGGAGATATTATTAAATATTTACCAAATAGTAAGTAAATCTCTTTTATTCAATTTAACCGTAAATTACTTACATACAATAAAAAACAATAAGTCTTAACAAAAAGATTTATTGTTTTTTTGTTTTAGTACCTTAAGATACCAAGAAGTAGCAATTACAATAAAAGGTAACATTGATATTTGGAATAAACTTATGGTTTTCATGTCTTATGAATGTAACAGTTTCATTTATCAGACACCTAGATGAATTGGCGTGACACTAACTCCCTGCCCAAATGCTGTCGTTGCTGTTTCCAACAATCCAATATCATTTACATCAAATAATATTCCCTTTTGTTCTCCCGATACATCGATACCCGTCTTTTCA
>Ga0116152_10000304_pt1 | contig 40130 bp, 42 predicted proteins | sample AD_UKC119_MetaG_FD_89894 | JGI IMG/M metagenome (GOLD analysis project Ga0116152, IMG submission 89894) | Active sludge microbial communities of municipal wastewater-treating anaerobic digesters from Hong Kong - AD_UKC119_MetaG | ecosystem: Engineered > Bioreactor > Anaerobic > Digestate... | reverse complement strand
GAAGCAGGCGCGCGCCTGGCAGAGGATGCTCTCGGGGCGCAGGCTGGACCTGCTGGACCCGACCCCCGTTGATATCGAGTTGCAGGATATCGCCCACGGGCTGGCCTTTGTCGCGCGCTGGAACGGTCAGACCACCGGCGACTGGCCCTATTCGGTGGCCGAGCATTCGCTGCTGGTCGAATCGCTGCTTGGACGGATGGAACCGGGCCTGGCCCCGCGCTGGCGCCTGGCTGCGCTGCTGCATGACGCGCCGGAATACGTCATCGGGGACATGATCTCGCCGGTGAAGGCCGCCGTCGGGCCCGATTACGGCGCGCTGGACGAACGGCTGACGGCGGCGATTCACATCCGTTTTGGCCTGCCCGCTGTGCTGCCTACACCGATCAAGACCCTCATCAAGAAAGCCGATATCGTCAGCGCATGGCTGGAAGCGACGCAGATCGCCGGCTTTTCCAAGGCCGAGGCCGACCGGATCTTTGGCCGTCCGACGCCCCAGGCCGCCGGCGTCACCATCGCCCCCCGCCCCCCGGCCGAGGTTCGCGCGGCCTTCATCGACCGCCACGCCCAGTTGATGGCGCAGGTGGACGCGGCCCCCGGGCGTTAATCCCCGGGTGTCAGCAGAACGTCCAGGGCGGCGGTCAGGCCCGGTGCCAGCGGTCCCAGACGTTCCAGCATCTCGTCTTGATACTGCATCGCCACCGGCAGCACCCGAGCGACCAGATCGTGCCCCGAATCGGTGAGTCGCAGCGCCAGAAGCCTGCGGTCCTGATCGTTCACCGCCTTGCTGACATAGCCCGCCGCCTCGAGCCGCGAGGCGGCGCGGCTGACCTTGGACTTTTCCATGTCCACCCGTGATTCGATGTCGCGCACCGACACGTCGCCCGCATGATGCAAATGCACCAGGACCCGCCATTCGGGGATGGTGATGCCGAAATCCTCGCGGTAGCGGTCGGCAAAGGCACGGCTGATCCGGCTGGCGGCCGCGTTCATACGGTAGGGAAGAAACGTGTTCAGGTCGAAATCGGGGGCGTCGGTCATGGGCGTCTCCAAGCGTCCGGCGAGCCGACCACAAAGCAGCGTCGAAAGCAACGGCAAGGCGCTCGGCCCTTGACATTGTTGCAACTGCAATAAATGTTAAGTGATACGAGAGATGACGATTATCCTGAGCGAACAGGAAACCCCATGACCAACCCTTCCCTTCCCGACGGCATGACCCGCGCCCCTTCGGCCGGTGGTCCGCATGACGGCTACATGCCCGGCTTCGGCAACGATTTCGAAACCGAGGCCCTGCCCGGCGCCCTGCCCCAAGGTCAGAACAGCCCGCAGAAATGCAACTACGGTCTCTATGCCGAACAGCTTTCGGGCACCGCCTTTACCGCGCCGCGCGGCCAGAACGAACGCACCTGGTGCTACCGCATCCGCCCGTCGGTCAAGCACACCGGCCGGTTCCGCAAGATCGCCGTGGACGGCTGGAAATCGGCCCCGCATGTGCTGCCCGACGTCATCAGCCTGGGCCAGTATCGCTGGGACCCGATCCCGATGCCGGGCGTCGGCGAAAGCCTGAGCTGGATCACCGGAATGCGCACCGTGACCACCGCCGGCGACGTGAACACGCAGGTCGGCATGGCCAGCCATGTCTACCTGGTGACCGCGTCGATGGTGGACGAATACTTCTTTTCGGCCGACAGTGAGTTGCTGGTCGTGCCGCAAGAGGGGCGCCTGCGGTTCTGCACCGAAATGGGCGTGATCGACCTGGAGCCCAAGGAAATCGCCATCCTGCCGCGCGGCCTGGTGTATCGGGTCGAGGTTCTGGAGGGGCCCTGCCGGGGCTTTGTGTGCGAGAATTACGGCCAGAAATTCGACCTGCCGTCGCGCGGGCCGATCGGCGCCAACTGCATGGCCAATCCGCGCGACTTCAAGACGCCGGTCGCCGCGTTCGAGGACCGCGAGGCACCCTCGCGCGTGGTCATCAAGTGGTGCGGCCAGTTCCACGAGACGCGGATCGACCACTCGCCGCTGGACGTGGTGGCCTGGCACGGCAACTATTGCCCGGTGAAATACGACCTGCGCACCTATTCGCCGGTGGGCGCGATCCTGTTCGACCACCCCGACCCGTCGATCTTCACGGTGCTGACGGCGCCCTCGGGGCAGGAGGGCACGGCCAACATCGACTTCGTGTTGTTCCGCGAACGCTGGATGGTGGCCGATCACACCTTCCGCCCGCCGTGGTATCACAAGAACATCATGTCCGAGCTGATGGGCAACATCTATGGCCAGTATGACGCCAAGCCGCAGGGCTTTCTGCCGGGCGGGCTGAGCCTGCACAACTGCATGTTGCCGCACGGGCCGGACCGCGACGCCTTTGAAGGGGCGTCCAACGCGGATCTGAAGCCGCATCTGTTGGACAACACCATGTCGTTCATGTTTGAAACGCGCTTTCCGCAGCACCTGACCCAATGGGCCGCCGAAACCGCGCCCTTGCAGGACGATTACCTGGAATGCTGGACCACGCTTGAGAAGAAATTCGACGGCACACCCGGTATCAAGGACTGAGATCTTTGCCGGACGGGCCCTGTTGCCCGTCCGTCGCCGCCCAACCCGCAGGAGATTCCATGTCGCTCATTCGCTCCTGGGTCGAAACCGCCAACGACCCCACCTGTCCGTTTCCCCTGAACAACCTGCCCTGCGGCGTCTTTTCGACCCCGGCGCTTTCGGCGCGCTGTGGCGTGGCGATCGGCGATTTCGTGCTGGATCTGGCCGGCATGGAAAAGGCCGGGCTTCTGGCACCCGCCGACACGCCCCTGTTGAACACCCCCGCGTGGAACCCGCTGATGGCCGCGGGCCCCGCGGTCTGGGACAAGCTGCGCCGCCAGCTCATCGGCCACCTGGCCCAGGGCAGCGACACCCGCGACCAGGTCGAACCCTATCTGCACGCGCTGGCCGGCGTGACGCTGCACATGCCGTTCACGGTCAGTGAATACACCGATTTCTATGCCGGCCGGAACCACGCGTTCAACGTCGGCACCATGTTCCGCGGCCCCGAGAACGCGCTGCCGCCCAACTGGTTGCATATCCCGATCGGCTACAACGGCCGGGCTTCGTCGGTGGTCGTGTCGGGCACGGACGTGCGCCGCCCCTGGGGTCAGTTGAAGGGCCCGCAGGATGCCGCGCCGCGCTGGGCGCCTTGTGCCCGTTTCGACCTGGAGCTGGAGATGGGCGCGGTGGTCGGCCAGCCCTCGAGCGGGCCGGTGACGGTGGCGGAAGCCGACGCGATGATCTTTGGCTATGTCTTGCTGAACGACTGGTCGGCGCGCGATATCCAGGCGTGGGAATATGTGCCGCTGGGCCCGTTCCAGTCAAAGGCGACGGCCACCACCATTTCGCCCTGGATCGTCACCAAGGCGGCGCTGGAACCCTTCCGCACCGCCGCGCCCGATCGCGAACAGCCCCTGCTGCCCTATTTGCAGGAACCGGGCCCAATGCTGTATGACATCGCGCTCGATGTCGAACTGGCGCCGCAGGGCGCCGCGCCCAGCGTCATTTCGCGCACCAACTACCGGGAAATGTATTATTCGGCCGCGCAGCAACTGGCGCACCACACCACGTCGGGGTGCGCGATGCGGGTCGGGGATCTGCTGGGGTCTGGCACCATCTCGGGGCCGGTCAAGGACTCGCGCGGATCGCTGCTCGAACTCAGTTGGGGCGGGCAAGAGCCGCTTTCCCTGCCGGGCGGACAGACGCGCAGCTTTCTGGAGGACGGCGACCGCCTGACGCTGAAAGGCCAGTGCCGTGGCGACGGCTATACCATCGGCTTTGGCGATTGCAGCGGCACGATCCTGCCGGCCCTGGCCGATCCCTACGCGCGCTGACCCACCGGCGCAGGGGGCCAGCCCCCTCGCCGCTGGCGCGGCTCACCCCCGGGATATTTGCCGCACAAAGAAGGGCGGGTTGACAGGCGCTTCACCCGCCCGGTCCGCTTGCCGGCATGCCGCAAGGGGTGGCCTGGCCAGACGGGCCTGTCAACGGTCGTAAAAGTCTTCCTCGGCTTCGGTGACGTCGATTTCGAGGGCTTCAAGGCCCGCTTCCAGGTTCTCGGACAGGTGCGGCATGCCCATCAGGTAATCCGCCGTCGGGGTGGTCGCCTCGGCAAAGGCGGTTTCCAGGGCCTCGGCGAAATCCTCGGGTTCGAAGGCGCCGCGGCCGACCCAAGCAATCGCCACCAGGTTGGCCTTTTCATCGTCGTTCAGCGCGTCGATGAAGGCGTGCAATTCGCCCGGGCGCCCGGATTCGCGCGCCTGAAAGATGATGTGGACCACCTTCTTGATACTGATGTCGGGCGTCATGGCGCATCTCCTGTCTGGGGCAAGCATCGCCCGGGGCGCGGCGGCGTGCAAGGGGTCGTGTTAGCCGCCCAGAATCATCGCCGCGGCCTTTTCCGCGATCATGATGGTCGGCGAGTTGGTGTTGCCCGACGGAATCGTCGGCATGATCGAGGCATCGGCCACCCTGAGCCCGCGCACGCCGTTCACGCGCAGATCCGGCGTCACCACGGCGCGCGGATCGGTGCCCATGCGGCAGGTGCCGACGGGGTGAAAGATCGTCGTGCCGATGTCGCCAGCGGCGCGGATCAGCTCGGCCTCGGTTTGCAGCGCGGGGCCGGGTTTGAATTCCTGCGGCCGGTATTTCGCCAGGGCCGGCGCCGCCATGATCCGCCGGGTCAGCCGGATCGCGTTGGCGGCGACGTGCTTGTCGGTTTCGGCCGACAGGTAGTTCGGCGCGATTTCCGGTGGGGTCATCGGATCGCGGGTGGTCACGCGGATCGACCCCCGGCTATCCGGCCTGAGATGACAGACCGAGGCCGTGACGGCCGGAAAGTCGTGGGGCGGCTGACCAAAGGCCTCGAGGCTGAGTGGCTGCACATGGTATTCCAGATCGGCCCGTTCGACCCCCGGGCCCGAGCGTGCAAAGGCCCCCAGTTGGCTGGGCGACATCGACATCGGTCCCGAGCGGAACAGCGCATATTCGGCTGCGATCCGGGCCTTTCCGAACAGACTGTTGGCCATCGTGTTCAGCGTGCGCGCGCCCGTCACCTTGAAGGCCAGGCGCAGTTGCAGGTGGTCTTGCAGGTTTTCGCCCGCGTCGCAGTCGTGGAGCGGCGCGATTCCCAGTTGGCGCAGGCGGTCGGCCGGGCCGATCCCCGCCAGTTGCAACAACTGGGTCGAACCGACGGACCCCGCGGTCAGGATCACCTCGGCGTTGGCGCGGGCTTCGGTCGGTTGACCGTCGCGCAGATAGCGCACGCCGGTGCAACGGTTGCCATCAAGGATCAGGCCGGTAGCGTGGGCGTTCGTGTGCACCTCGATTCGGGCGCGGGCCGGGCGCAGAAACGCCTTTGCGGTATTCCAGCGCCAACCCTTGCGCTGGTTCACCTTGAAATAGGCCACGCCCTCGTTGTCGCCGGTGTTGAAATCCTGCGTCGCGGGAATTCCGGTTTCCTGCGCGGCGCGCGCCCAGTCATCCAGAATCTGCCAGCGCAGGCGCTGGTTTTCGACCCGCCACTCGCCGCCGGTGCCGTGCATGTCGCCCGGGTCTCCGGCGGCGTAATCCTCGTGTTTCTTGAAATAGGGCAGCACATCGTCCCAGCCCCATCCGGTGTTGCCCATCTGGCGCCACTGATCGTAATCCGCCGCCTGCCCGCGCAGATAGAGCATCCCGTTGATCAAACTGCACCCGCCCAGCACCTTGCCCCGGGGATAGAGCAGGCTGCGGCCGTTCAGCCGCGGCTCGGCCGCGGTGCGCAGGCGCCAGTCGGTGCGGGGATTGTCGATGCAATAGAGATACCCGACGGGCACATGCACCCAGATGTAGTTGTCGCGCCCCCCGGCCTCAAGCAACAGAACCCGGTGGCGTTCGCTCAAGCGGTTCGCCAGAAGCGACCCCGCGCTGCCCGCGCCGACGATGATATAGTCCCAATCCGCCATCAGAGCCCCCGATGCTGCCCCGTCACGTTAGGGGCAGCGCGATTCGGGCGCAATGGCCGCGGGCAGGATGTTGCGGCGGGGAAATCCGCCGATACCAGCCCTAGCGGTTGAGGTCTCTGGTCATTTTTGGTAACAATAACGACAGTTTATAACGGATTGTTAAGACGACTCGGCAAGAGTCGCACGACCTTTGGATCGAGGCAGACATGAAACACCTGATGATCGCCGCCGCCCTTGCGTTGACGACGCTGGCCCCCGTTGCGGCGATGGCCGGCCCGATCGAAACCGCCTGCAATCGATCGGATCGGCCGCAGTCCAGCCGCCAGTTGTGCCGCTGCATCGATGCCGCTGCCGACCATACGCTGACCCGATCCGAACAGCGCCGCGCGGCACGTTTCTTCACCAACCCGGACGAGGCCCAGGCGGTGCGCATGTCTTCGACCCGCGCCGACAACGAATTCTGGGCGCGCTACCGGACCTTTGGCGATCTCGCGCAGCAGATGTGCGGCGGCTAACGCCGGACCGCCACCTGGCGCGCACGCCACAGGGTGAACAGACCCGCACAGACCACGATCGCCGCCCCGATGGCCACATTGGGGCGCAGCGTTTCGTGGAACACGACGATGCCGATAAGGCTGGCAAAGACCAGTTGCAGATAGGCAAAGGGCTGGATCGCGCTGGCCTCGGCGACCTCGTAGGCGCGGATCAGCATGTAGTGGCTGCCGGCCGAGGTGATGCACAGTAGCAGCATCCAGACCCAATCCGAACCCACCATCGGCTGCCAGTGGAACACGCCCACCCCGGTGGTCACGATCAGGCCCATGATGCCCGTCCAGAAGAAGCTGACCGCGCTGCTGTCGTAGCGCCCGACATAGCGCGTCACCAGACCGTAAAGGGCGAACATCAGCGCGGCCAGAAACGGGATCAGCGCGCCGATCCGGAACACGCCGAACCCCGGTTCCAGGATCACCAGGACCCCGGCAAAGCCGATGCCGATGGCGACCCAGCGCCGCCAGCCCACGCGCTCGCCCAGGACGGGGCCGGACAGCGCGGCGATCAGCAGCGGATAGACGGCAAAGACGGCGTGCGATTCCACCAGCCCCAGCACGACAAAGCCCTTGACCGCGACCAGGATCTCCAGCGCCAGCAAAAGGCCGCGAAAGACCTGCGCCTTGGGTGCGTGGGTGCGCGCGGCGTTGCGTATGCCACCGGCCTTGCGGCTGGCGACGGTGATGACAAAGGTCGCAAAGAACCAATACCGGATCATGATGATCATGAAGACGTTGTATTGCCCCGCCAGGTGGGTCGAGATCCCGTCCTGAAGGGCAAAGACCAGCGTGACGGCGATCATCAGCCAGATCCCGAGGGTGGTGTTCTGTTCGCGGCTCATGTGGGCATCCGGGCGGTTGTCATGTGTTTCTTGCGGCCGAAACCGGGCTGGCGGGTGACGCGAAAGCCACCGGACTCGAGCGCGCGGCGGACATGGCCGGCGGCGGTATAGGTGGCCGCGGTTCCCCCGGGCCCGGTATGGCGGGCGACCTGCTGCAGAAGGGCGTCGTTCCACAGTTCGGGGTTTCGGGCGGGGGCAAAACCGTCCAGGAACCAGGCATCCGCGCGGTCTGGCCAGGGTGGCAGGGTCTGCCGGGCGTCGCCGATCCGGATTTCGGCCGCGATACCCGGCAGGTCGATGCAACGCACCGGACCATCGCCCTGCCATTGCGCGACCAGGGCGTCGGTTCCGGGCAGGGAAAAGGGGGCCAGCGCGCGGGCCATATCGGACCGGGCCATGGGAAAGGCCTCGAACGAGGTGAAGCGCAGGGTGCCGGGGCCGACCCAGACCTGCGCCAGCGCCAGCAGGTTCAGCCCGGTGCCAAAGCCCAGTTCGGCCACATGAAAACCGGCACGTAACCGCCCGGGCAGGTCGTTGCCGGCCAAAAAGACATGCCGCGTCTCATCGAGCCCGCCGGTGAAATACGGGTCGTCAAAGGCGGTGGCGACGGGCGTGTCGCTGTCGGTCCATGTCAGAGCGGGCTGGTTCATACGCATGTGAAGGGCTACAACGCGGCGACCTTTACGCGGCGGCGGGGGAAAGGCAATGGCACAAATCGCGGTCATGGGCGCGGGGATTTTCGGGCTCGCCTCGGCCTGGGCGATGGCGCGGCGCGGTGCGCGGGTCCGCGTGATCGAGGCCTCGCGCATCGGCGCGGGGGCCTCGGGCGGGGTGGTCGGCGCGCTGGCGCCGCATGTGCCCGAACAATGGAACGCGAAAAAGGCCTTTCAATTCGACAGCCTGATGATGGCCGAGGGGTTCTGGCACGCGGTCGCCAGCGCGGGCGGGGGCACGCCGGGCTATGCCCGGCTGGGCCGGGTGCAGCCCCTGGCGGATGACGCCGCCGTGGCCCGCGCGCGCGAACGCGGCGAGACGGCGCGCGAGCTGTGGCAGGGGCGGGCGACGTGGCAGGTGGTGCCGGCCCACGCGGTGGCGGGGCCCAGGGTAATCTCGGGCACGGGGCTGGTGATCCATGACACGCTGAGCGCGCGCCTGTCGCCCCGGGGTGCCGCCACGGCGCTGGTCGCCGCACTGGCCACGCGCGGCGTGACGGTCGAACAGGGCACCGTGCCGCCGCCGGGCTGGACGGTTCTATGGGCCACCGGCGCGCAGGGGTTGCGCGACCTGGGCGCGGATCTGGGCCGTCCCATGGGCAACGGGGTCAAGGGGCAAGCGGCCTTGCTGGCGGCCGATTGGCGGGATTCGCCCCAGCTTTTCGCCGACGGGTTGCATATCGTGCCACACGCGGACGCCACGGTGGCCATCGGATCGACCAGCGAACGCGACTTTGCCGCCCCCGACACGACCGATGCACAGCTTGATGACCTGATCGCGCGGGTGCGTGCGGTCTGCCCCGACCTGGCCGCCGCGCCGGTTCTGGAACGCTGGGCCGGGGTGCGTCCGCGCAGCCCCTCGCGCGCGCCGATGCTGGGGCCGTGGCCCGGGCGTGACGGTCAGTTCGTGCTGAACGGCGGGTTCAAGATCGGCTTCGGCATGGCGCCCAGGCTGGCCGAGCTGGCGGCCGACCTGTTGCTGGACGGCGCCGACGCCATCCCGCAGGGATTTCGGGTCAGCGACAACCTGGGTTGAGGGACGGGTCCCGGCGGTTCACGCCCGGCGGAAGGCCGCCGTCGCGATGCCCATGGCGATCAGCGCGCCGCCGCCCAGCCGCGAGAACCACGCCAGCACCGACGGCCGCGCCACCTTTGCGCGCAGGCGGTCGGCGAGCAGGGCATAGGCCAGCGCATTGATCGCCGCGAGGCCCACGAAAGTGACGACAAGCACCGCGAATTGCGGCAGCAGTGCCCGATCCGCCGCGACGAACTGCGGCACAAAGGCGATGAAAAAGGCGATGGACTTGGGGTTCAGCGCGGTCACCGTCGCCGCATGGGCGAAAACCGCGGCCGGGCGGGTCGCCGCAAGGGATTCGACCGGGCCCAGACGGGCACTGCCGGCGCTGCGGACCAGCTTGATGCCCAGATAGACCAGATACACCGCGCCGATCCACTTCAGCACCGTAAACAGCGCCGCCGAGGCCAGCACCAGCGCGCCCAGGCCGGCCAGCGAGGTGGTCATCGCGATCAGATCTCCCAGCGCCACGCCCGCCGCCATGGCCAGTGCAACCCGCCGGCCCTGGCTGATGGCATAGCTCAGCACCAGCAGGATCGTCGGCCCGGGAATGATCAGCAACGCCAGCGACGCGGCAACAAAGGCAAACCAGGTGTGCAGGTCCATCGTCGGTTCCTTTCTGGCGAGGCGCCCTCAGAAAGCCACGCCGGCCCGCCGGCGTAAAGGGGGCACCGCGGGTCCGCAAACGCGAAAGGCCCCGCCGGAGCGGGGCCTTTGCGAACGGTATCCGAGGGGGCCTCAGTGCAGGCGGGCATCCACCGTGGCAATCGAGCTTTCGATCAGCTTGGCGGCGTCTTCGGCTTCCATCTTCTTGGCGATCAGCTCGCGCGAGGCCGAGATGGCCACGGCGATCGCCTGGTCGCGCACCGCGCGCACGGCCGAGGCCTCGGCCGAGGCGATCTGATCCTCGGCGGCCTTCAGTCGGCGCACGATCGAGGTTTCAAGATCCGCCCTCGCCTGCTGCGCGGCCAGTTCCGCGTCAGCCCTGGCCTTGGCGACGATCCGTTCGGCCTGATCCTTGACTTCGGCCTTCTTGCGCTCGAACGAGGCGCGCAGTTCCTGCGCTTCCTCGCGCAGCTTGCGGGCTTCGTCCAACTCGGCGCGAATCGTATCGGCACGCTTGTCCAGCATGGCGCCGATCATGCCCGGCACCTTGAAGAACACCAGCACGGCCAGGAAGACAAGAAAGGCGATCCAGACCACGAACTCGGTGCTACGCAGCGAGAAGAAGTTTTCTTCGGCCGCCAGCGCGGGCGTGGCGGCCAGTGCCAGAACCAGCGTCAGAATGCGGGTCATGCGGCACCCCCTTTCAGGCGGGCGTTGATCGCGGCCGTCACGGACCGCGCGTCCGCCTTGACGCCGAACGCCCCAAGGATTTCCTTGGTGGTGTCCTTGGCGACCTCGGACACGGCCTCGGCGGCGCTGGCGCGGATGTCCGCGATGCGCGCTTCGGATTCCGCGGTGCGGGCGGCGATTTCGGCATCGGCCTTGGCGATGGCGACGTCCAGATCCTTCTGGATGTCGGCGCGGGCTTCGTCGATCACCTTGGCGGCGGCGGCGCGCGCGTCGTCGAGGGCCTTGTGATAGGCGGCCTCGGCGTCAGCGGCCTGCTGTTTGTAGGTCTCGGCGGCGGCGATATCGTTGGTGATGGTGCCCGTCCGTTCGGCCAGGACCGAACCGATACGGGGCAGCGCCACGCGCGAGAGAATGAAATACAGCACGACCAGCGCGATCACGAGCCAGATGATCTGGTTCGGGAACGTGGTGATGTCGAGCTGCGGCATCCCACCAGACCCGGCCGCCTCGGCAGCATGGCCAGCGGCGGTTGCCCCGGTTTCGGCAGCGTGCCCTGCGGCGGTTTCTGCTGACATGGCGTCCTCCTGATTGACCGTATCCGCCGGATGGATCGTGCGATCCACCCGGCCGTAAGGATCACGGATAGATCAGGATCAGACGGCGAACATCAGCAGCAGCGCGACGAGGAACGAGAAGATCCCCAGCGCTTCGGCGAACGCGATACCGATGAACAGCGTGGCGGTCTGGCCAGCGGCAGCCGACGGGTTGCGCAGCGCGCCCGACAGGAAGTTGCCGGCAACGTTGCCCACACCGACCGCAGCCCCGCCCATGCCCATGCAGGCCAGGCCAGCGCCGATGTACGCACCCATTTGAACGATCGAGCCTTCCATGTTCGTCACTCCTTACGGTTGGAATTTGGCTGAGAGAGAATTCGACAGGCGTCAGTGGTGCGGATGCAGCGCATCCTTGAGGTAGACGCAGGTCAGAATGGTGAAGACGTAGGCCTGGATAAAGGCCACGAGGATTTCAAGCCCGTACATCGCGGTGATCGCCAGGATCGACAGCGGCGTGACGGCGAGGCCGATGGTGGACATCAGGATCAGCGGGGCAAAGGCGGCGAACACCTTGATGACCGCGTGACCGGCCATCATGTTGCCGGCAAGACGAATGGAATGGCTGACCGGGCGCACGAAGTAGCTGATGATCTCGATCAGGGCCAGGATCGGGCGCAGCGGCAGCGGCGCCGAGGTCACCCAGAACAGGCCCAGGAAACCCGCGCCATTCTTGACGAAGCCGACGATCGTCACGGTCAGGAACACCGCCACCGCCAGCACCGCCGTCACGGCAATATGCGAGGTCGAGGTGAACGCCCCCGGGATCAGGCCCAGAAAGTTCGAGAAGACGATGAAGATGAACAGGGTGAAGATGTAGGGGAAGAACTTCAGCCCGTCCTTGCCGGACACGTCCTCGACCATCTTGTGGACAAAGCCGTAGGCGAGTTCCGCGATCGACTGCACGCGGGTCGGCACGATCGACCGGCCCCGGGTGCCGACCACAAACAGCAAGGTCGCCATAAGCACGGCAACCAGCATCCAAAGCGCCGCGTTGGTAAAGGTCAGGGGGCCCACGACGCCATCGTCGCCGAACAGCGGGCGCACGATGAACTGGTCCATCGGATGGAACACAAGACCTTCGCTGTTATGCGCTGCTTCCGACACGTCTAGTCCCCTTCGTTCCGGGCGGCCGTCGCCGCCTCCTGGCTCTGGCGCTGGACCTCGGCGGCGGATCGCATCATCACGCGAATCCCGGCCGCCAGGCCCAGCAGAATGAACAGCACCAGAAACAGGGGCATCGTGCCGAACAGCACATCCAACCCGTATCCGATGCCAAAACCGATCAGCAGACCGGCGACAAGCTCGGTGACCATGCGCCAGGCGACATTCGCCATCTCATGGCCTTGTTGCTGCACCTTGGGGCCCGGCTGATTGGCCTTTTTCAGCTTTGCGAGCCGCTCGTCGAGCGCCTTCAGACGCTCCAGATCGTTCGGTTCCGACATTGCTGAACCCCTTGGGACAGTCGGGCGGAACCTACGGAGGGGTGGGGTCAGAGTCAAGGCTGAAAGCCGCGGTTCAAGCTATTGAAATGGCTAGGATAATTTTCGGCCGCTCACGCTGCCGTGTGCTGTTGGGCGCTATCAGGCGGCGGCGCGGACATTCAACCGATGCGTTGAACGTCGCTTGACCGTCCCGGTGGTCACCGCTACGCCTTTGCGGGTGAGCACGTCCGATCCCCTCGACACGGTCTTCATGGCGCTGGCCGATCCGACGCGGCGGGCGATCCTGACCATGCTGCTCGAGGACGACATGGCCGTCACCGACGTGGCCGAACCGTTTTCGATCTCGCTGGCGGCGATCTCAAAGCATCTGGCGATCCTGGCCGAGGCGCGGCTCATCAGTCAGGAAAAGCGCGGGCGGGTGAAGTGGTGCAAGCTTGAACCCGACGCCATGCGCGCGGCTTCGGTCTGGATGCAGGCGTTCGGCCAGTTCGAGCCGCTGAACCTGGACGCGTTCGAGCGGTTCCTGCAAGCCGAGCTGAACCTCCCGCCCGAGGGCGAGTGAGCCGAGGCCACAGCGGGCTTGGCCCCGGGTCGCGGGCTTGCTACGCTCGCGGCGGTCCCGACAGGAGTTTTCATGCGTTCCCTTCTTGCCGCCGCGATGTCCCTTATCAGCCTCTTTCCCATGACCGCGCAGGCGCAGAACGCGCCCTGCGGCGGCAGTTGGTCCAGCTTTATCGGCGACCTGCGCGCCGAGGCCGTGCGCGGCGGACTGCCCGCCGACACCGCCGATCGCTTCTTTGGCCGCCTCAGGCAGGATGACACCGTGCTGCGGCGCGACAGGGGGCAGGGGTTCTTCCAGCGCCCGTTCATCGATTTTTCGCGCTCGCTCATCAGTCAGAACCGGCTGGACCGCGCGCGGCAGATCCTGCGGCAGCAACCGGCCCTGTTCCAGCGGCTGCAACGCGAATTCGGGATCAACCCGGGCGTGATGCTGGCCTTCCTGGCCTTCGAGACCGATTTCGGGGCCTTCCAGGGTGACATCAACACCGCCAACGCGCTGGCGACCCTGGCCCATGATTGCCGGCGGCCCGAGCTGTTCCGCCCGCAACTGCTGGCCATGGCCGAACTCTATCGCCGGGGCGATCTGGACCCGGCCACCACCCAGGGCGCCTGGGCTGGCGAGATCGGCATGGTGCAGATGCTGCCGCGCGATATTCTGGCGTTGGGTGTGGATGCGGACGGCAACGGGCATGTGGATGTGCGGGGTTCGATGCCCGACGCGGTGCTGACCGGGGCCGCGCTGCTGCGCCACCACGGCTGGCGCCCCAACGAACCCTGGCTGGTCGAGGTGACGATCCCGCAGGGGCTGGACCTGACCCGCACGGGCCTGCGCACACAGATGAGCGTCGGCGACTGGCAGCGGCTGGGCGTGCAGGCGCGGGGCGTGCCGATGCCGTCGGGACGGTTGAGCGCCTCGGTGATCCTGCCCCAGGGCTATCGCGGCCCGGCGTTCATGATCTTCGACAACTTCCGCGTGATGTTCGAATGGAACCAGTCCTTCACCTATGTCGTGACCGCCGCCTATTTCGCCACCCGGATCGAAGGCGCGCCGGTCTATGACGCGGGCAACCCCGATCAGGGGCTGGACCAGAACGGCATGCGCGAGTTGCAGCGCCGGCTCGAGGCACGCGGCCATGACGTCGGCGCCATCGACGGGATCCTGGGCGCTGGCACCCGCGCGGCCGTTCAGGATGTGCAGGCGCAGTTGGGTTTGCCCGCCGATGGCTGGCCGACGCCCGAGTTGCTGCGCCGTTTGTGACCCCGGCGGGGAAAGGGCCGGGTGATTTTCCCTTGCGGCGAGGGGGTGGGCCTCCATAATCTCGGCGCGAGGGAAACAGAGCATTCTTGTCCAGAGGGAGACACCAATGGGACGCCGCGACGAACTGATTGCCAAATACGCCGACGACCTGCGCAACAAATGCGGCATGGATCCGGACATGGCGCTTCTGACCAAGGTCACCATTGGCTGCGGCCCGTCGATCTATGACGCCGACGCGTCAACCGTGGCGGGCAGCCAGCCCGGCGAGATCGAGACCGTCAAGAAGAACTTCCTGATGAAGAAGCTGGGTCTGGCCGATGGCCCCGCCCTGGACGAAGCGATCGCCGCCGCGATCCAGACCTATGGCAAGTCCGAGCGCAACAAGTATCGCGCGGTGATGTATTACATGCTGACCAAGCATTTCGGCAAGGAATCGGTCTACGGCTGAAACCGCGCCGCGCGGCATTTGTCTTAAATGCCGCGCAGCTTTCCTTTGCGGGAATCGACTGCGCGTGGCAGGGTCTGTTCATGGGGCCAGGATGGCCCGGGACATATCCAGTTTACACGTGTGGTGCGAAGGGCACGTGGGAAGATGGGGGGTTCCGGGTGACCGGCGCCCCCCATCGAATTTTCGCGTCCTGCCTTGCCGTGACCCGCCGCCCATCTGAACGCCGGCCACGGCCCCCGGTGCCACGAACAGACCGCGGGCCGGGATGGGAACCAAGGCGGCGATTTCCGGCCAGCGTCACAGGTCGGCGAAGCCGAACACCTCGTAATCCCGCCGGTAGGCGCGTCGCGCCAGCGCGCGGACCTCGTCGTCCAGGACCGCGGCCAGCCCCGTGTCGCCCTCGGGGACATAGGCGGGCGGGGTTCGGATGCCAAGGCGGCGGCCCAGGGTGGCCAGATCCTCGGTCAGGTCGTCCTCGCGCAGGATCAGATCGGGGATCACGGCCTGCGCGTAGCCCTCGAGATTGGCCGCCTGCGAGGCAAAGGCCGGCCACGGCTGCAACCCGGTCTGCCCCGACAGGCTGGCGTCGCAGAACCTGAGAAACGCCTTGAATCCGGCGCGCTCTCCGTCCTCGGGGCGGAAATCGAACAGACGGGTCATATGCTCGCGCACCGGCTGCATGTCGCCGGTCAGAACGCGGTTTCGGAACACCGCATGGGCGCGGCGCAACGGGTGGCGCAGAACCGTGAAACTGCGGAACCCGGGATGCGCACGGCGCCACTGCTCAAGCCGCCCCTGGTCGAAATCATGGGGCAGGTCGGCGGGTGCGATCGCGTCGATCGCGGCCATCCAGTCCAGCACCGCCCCCTCGGGACCGCCGCGCATCGGCAGGAACAGCAGCGGCACCGAGAGGGCCGCGTGGATGCCGGGCAGCAGGGGGCCGCGGCGGACCTCGAAGTTGGGGGTCCGGGTCAGATCGAAACGGTCGATCCGGGCCAGCGCCTGCGGCAGGGCCTGCGGGTTGGTGAGCTTCTGCTCCAGGGGCTCAGGGTTTTGCTTTTTCAGCGCGCGCGGCAGGTCGGCGATGCGCGCGGACACCCCCAGCCAACGGGCCAGCCCGTTCAGGACCGACAGGTCGTTGGCATCGTCATAGCCGATGTAGAACGCCGACTGCCCGGTGGTCTGCAAGACTCGCTGAATCTCGATCTGGGTGGCTTGCAACCGGGCGAGATGGGCCTCGAACTCGGCCCCGTCAAAGGCGACGCGGCTCTGCTTGCGGTGCTTCACGTCGCCCAGTTTCCACTGGTTCGTCGCTGCGGCGATCTTGCGTGAGACGTAGCTGTCCAGCGGATTGCGCGTCAGCACGATCTTGGCGCAGGCGGTGTCGGCCAGAACGTGGTCCCAGATGCGCCGGTCGTGATCGTGAAACAGCCGGAAGCCCACCATCCGCCCGCCCCCCGCCCGCACCGCGTTGAGCAGCCGCCACGGATCGCCATCGCGCTGCGCCAGGGTGACATCGCGATAGCGTTCCGTTGCCGGCGTGTTGATGAACCCCGGGTTGAACAGCTCGCCGTGGCATTCGATGCCGTCAAAGGCGTTCAGGTTCGATTCCAGCAGGTTCGAGCCGGTGCGCATTTCGGCGAGAACCACGAAATAGTCGAATGCCATGCGTTACTTCATCCGATGCGAGGGGTCGGGGCTGACCGGGGTCTGCGGGAATTCCCCCATCAGCACGGGCTGCATCCCCTGATTGCGCAGCTCTTGCAGGAAGGTGCCGAAACCGGACAAGTCCACCAGATCGGGCAGCCGGATCAGGCGCGCCTGCGAATGCGGGGCGATCTCGTCGAACAGGGTGTGCAGGGGCTCGGCCGGGTTTTCCAGGAACTCGGCCATGGTCCAGATGCGGATGCGGGCGCGCGTGCCGGGCGATTGCAGGATTTCGATCATCTGCGTTTCGATGCGTTGCAGGCGGGCGGCCTCGCGGCGGATTTCGGCGGTCGGGCGACCCGAACGGTAGAGCGGCACCGCCCAGGCGCCCGAGATGACCGAAATCTGCGCGTTGGAATCCGCCGCCATCAGCCACAGCAGATCGAATTTCCTGCCCTGCGTGTCGCCCGGACCGAACTGGAAGCACTGGCGCTCGCCCCGGGTGGCCCACAGCAGGTTGGTCAGAAAGGCGCGGGGATTGTAGTCGCGCAATCCGGCGCTGTCCGACAGCCCTCCGGCAAAGATCTTTTCGCGGTTGGCGAATTCGACCTTGTGCGGGGCAAAGAGATGGCCGTGCACGCGGCAGTTGGCCACGGCGGACAGCCAGCCCTCGAAATCCTGGAACACCTCGGTAAAGCCCTGAAAGACGGAATAGGGCTCGGCTGTCTTGCCGTTCTCGCGGTTCTTCACGGGAAAGCGGCTGGCCATATACAGACCCGGCCGACCCCGCACGCGCTGCGCGGTGGCCTTGGCGAAATGCCGGTCGATGCGCGAGGGCTGGGGCTCGGCGCTGGAGGTGCTTTCGCGCGGGGCGAGGAAGTGCTGATACAGCCGGTCCGCGCCGGGCCAGACCTTGCGCACCATGAAGCATTCTGAGCGGCGCAGCAGTTGCAGGTGGTCGTCATAGAACACATGCGGCCGGCCGGTGTGGTCGAATTTTCCCAGTGTCAGGGACCGGCTTTCGATGCGGCGGGCGTGCAGCCGCACCAGAGTCTGGAAATAGCTTTCGTCGGGAATCCAGACGCGCCGGAAATACCGCTCGAACGGGCGGCGCATCGGGTCCTTCAGGATCGCCTGAAGGGTTTCGCGCGTCAGACACCACCATTGCGAGCCCATGTGCGGCACGATCCCGTCGGGAATGTCGCGCCGCACCCTGAGCAGCCGCTGCGCATCGACCAGCCGATCGAACAGCCATTTGTTGCGCTTGAACCCGATGGGGAAATGCAACGTGAAGCGTTCCTCGTGCAGACCGCCCTTGGTCCAGTTCACATCGGCCACGTTCACCGATTCGATGAAATCGGTGTCGGGGTGGCGGTCCAGCCAGGCGGCCAGCTCCGCGATCGGTCTGAGCGGCATGCAGGCGCCGGACAGGGCATAGACCCTTTCCACCTCAGGGCAGGTGTCGAGCAGCATCTCGGTCGCCGTCTGCATCGCGGCAACCAGCGACCAGGTGCCCCATTCGCCCCGGTGACGGCGGCAGAAGCGAACCCCGGGCAGGTCCGCCAGCGCCTGCACCAGCGTCTGATACTGCGCGGCAGAGGTCGAGGCATCGACATGGATCATCAGCGGGCTGCCGGCCTCGGCGACATACCGGGCAACCTGCGCCGCGCGGTGCAGCGCGGTATGCACCAGCATGATGAAGCCCAGCCGCGCGCTCACGCCCAGTTCCCTTTCGACATCAGCCCCAGGATCTCCAGCTGGCGCCAGTTGATGAAGCGTTCGGACCATTTGTTCCACAGATCCGTGCGGTCGGAAAGCACGGCGGCATAGGCCTGGTATTCGCGCCCACCGGCGTAATGTTGCGCGCGCTGGATTTCCTCGCGGGCCTTGTCGCCCAGCGTCTCGAGGAATTTTGCGTGCAACAGGCACCCCGAGGCCTTTTCGCCCCCCAGCGTGTCATAGGTCAGGTTCAGCCCGCGCGGCAGCAACATGTGGGTCGAGCTGACATAGGCATAGCCCCGGTCCCATTTCACCAGCGGCACCTTGTTCAGCGCGGGCGCGGCGCGGGGCTGTTCGGCAAAGAACCCGCGTGCCCGGGGGCCGCCCTGAATCCACAGGTTGCCGTATTGGCCGTTGCGCGTGATGGCGTAGTTCGCGCTGTCGAACCAATGCGCGATCTCGAACGGATTCTGCCCCTCGGCGCAGGGCTGATCGCCGACCGGGCCCTTGGGATACATGTCCAGGATCAGCGTGCCGAAACTGCGCAGCCCGGCATCGTCCAGCCAGTCGGTCAGCGCACGCAGCGGGCGCGTATCGCAGAACGGATACAGAAAGAACTCATCGACATCGACCACCAGCGCCCAGCGCCCGTGCGCGTGCCGGGCCAGCAGCGCGTTGATCCAGTCCACGCCGAACCGCGCGCCGGCATAGCTGGCCGTGGTGGACCAGACCGAGGCGTCGGGCTGCGCCGTCAGATAGTCGGCCGACCCGTCGTCCGAGCCGTTGTCGATGAACAGGAAATGTTCGACGCCCAGATCCCGGTAGTATTTCAGGAACCAGGGCAGCCGGGGCCGTTCGTTCCTGAGGGTCGCGAACAACAGGATACTGCGCGGGCCCAGCGCCGCTGTGCGATCCGCCAAAGGCCTGAGGTCCCGCGCCTTGCGGCGGGCGCGGATCAACCAGCGCTTGCGGTTCCACCGCAGGCGGTATGACGTCACAATGCCCAACCGATCACCCGTAACAAACAGCCTGATTCGTCCGGTCTACCCCGGCGCGAATCAGGATCAAACCGAAAACTTTCGGACGGGTTTCCGGCCTGGAGCGACCGGCGCCTCATGCCCAACCACCGCGCGACATCAGCCCCTCGGCCTCGAGCTGGCGCCAGCCCCGGTAGCGGCTGGCGTGGGGATGCCACAGATCCGGTGCGGCGGTCAGCGCGTCGTAATAGGCGTCAAAGGCACCGGGCGCACCGAAATGCTGGCGGCGGGTTTTTTCCTCGGCCGAGCGCGCGCCGATGCCGGGCAGGAACTTGGTGTGCAGCAACACGCCCGACAGTTTCTCGCCGCCGTCGGTGGCATAGATGCGGTTCAGCGCGTGCGGCAGCAGCGTATGGGTCGAATTGACATAGGCATAGCGCCAGGACCATTTGACCAGCGGCACCTTGGTCAGGGTCGGGCCCTTGTGCGGCGCGTCCGCGAAAAAGGCCCGCGCGCGCGGCCCACCCTGGATCCACAGCGCACCGCTTTCGGGCTTTTGCTGGATCGTGTAGTTGGCGCTGTCATACCAGCACAGAACCTCAAGCGGGTCCTGGCCGGGGCCAAAAGGGGCGGCGTCCAGCGGGCCCCGGGGATAGAGATCCAGCATCAGCGCGCCGAAACTGCGCTCTCCCTCGGACTCGAGCCAGGCTGTCAGCGCCGGCAGCGGGCGGGTGTCGTGGTGCGGATAGACCAGCAGTTCGTCGGCATCGACCGTCAGGCACCAATGCCCGTCGCCGTGGCGCATCAGCAGCGCCTGCACCCAGTCCACGCCAAAGCGCGCGGCACGGTAGCTGGCCCGCGTATGCCAGACCGAGACATCCGCCTGATTGACCAGCAGGTCGCGGCTGGCGTCGGTGCTGTCATTGTCCACGACCAGAAAATGCGCGACGCCCAGCGCGCGGTAATGGGCCAGCAGATGCGGCAGGCGTTGGGCCTCGTTGCGCAGGACCAGAAAGGCCAGCACGTCGCCTTTGCGTATCGCATCGGTCCGGTCGGCCAGCGCCGCCAGTTCGCGCCGCTTGCGCCAGGCCCGCGCCAGCCGCATCTGCCGCCGCCGCCGCCACCGCAATGCCTCGATCAACGCGCCTGCCTTGCCCATTCGCCCCTCACGTCCGGGCGTCATCTTGCCCGAAATACGCGCGGGGGTGAATCCGCGAATGCGAAGAGGGGGCGACAAGCCCCCTCTCGTCCGGTTCGGTGGCGTGTCGGGCCTTATTCGGCGGCCGCGCGCATCGCCATCATGTCGTAGATGTAGTCTTCCAGCTCGTCGCGCAGGTCGGCGCGCGCCAGGCCGAAGGCCACCGTCGCCTGCAAGAACCCCGCCTTGGACCCGCAGTCGAATCGCTGACCCTGGAAGCGGTAGCCATAGACGTTGTTCTTGGCCTCGATCTGCTTGGCGATGGCGTCGGTCAGCTGGATTTCCCCGCCCGCGCCGGTCTGCTGGCCGTCAAGGGCGCGCAGCACATCGGGCGACAGGATGTAACGGCCGATCACCGCCAGGTTCGAAGGCGCGGTGCCCGGGGCGGGTTTCTCGACCATGCCGCGCACCGGCAGCAGGGGGCTGATCCCCGCGGGCACGTCCAGCACGCCATAGGACGAGGCTTTCTCGGCCGGGACCTCCATCGCGGCGACCATGTTGCCGCCGGTTTCCTCATACGCCTCGACCATCTGCTTCAGGCAGGGCTTTTCGGCGGCGATCACGTCGTCGGGCAGCAGCACCGCAAAGGGTTCGTCCCCGATCAGATGGCGGGCACACCAGACCGCGTGGCCCAGGCCCAGCGCCTGGTTCTGGCGAACATACGCGATGGCGCCCGAATCCATGCAGGTCTCGTTGTAGATGTTCAGCAGGTCGGTCTTGTTCTTCGCCTTCAGCGACTGCTCCAGTTCGGGGGCGCGGTCGAAGTAGTCCTCAAGCGCGCTTTTCCCGCGCGAGGTGACAAAGATGAATTCGGTGATCCCGGCTTCGCGCGCCTCGTCGATCGCGTATTGGATCAACGGGCGGTCAACCAGCGTCAGGACCTCTTTCGGAACGGATTTCGTAGCGGGCAGGAAACGCGTGCCCATCCCGGCGACGGGGAACACAGCCTTCGTGACTTTATTGCGCATCGGATCTTCCACCTTGCTGTGAAGCCGAGCGTTCTGCCCGTCGATACGCAGGTTCTGCTTCGCAATCTGGGCGCGTTTGTGGCTGGAAATCGGGCTTTTAGGGTTAATTTGGGGAAATTAGTCTGGCGGGCCCCGAAACCCGCCAGAGTTGAATCAGCGCAGCGCCACCCCGGGCGACAGAACCAGGAAGAACGGGTTTTCATAGCCCGGCTTGCCATAGGTCAGAGGCGTATGGTCGTCGAAGCGCAGCACCTGCCCGCCGGCGCCCAGAACGACCGCATGACCGGCGGCGGTGTCCCATTCCATGGTGCGGCCCAGGCGGGGGTAGAAATCGGCCTCGCCGGTGGCGACCAGGCAGAATTTCAGCGACGAGCCCGCGCTCTTGGCGTCCTTGACGGCGTAGCAGTTGATATAGGTATCCGTCGCCGCGTCCCGGTGCGATTTCGAGGCCACGACCAGAAGCGCCGCGTTGTCGGGCTGCGACACGCGAATCGCCGTCCGGGCGCCCGGATCGGCGCCAAAGGGGCCGGCCTCTTCGACCGACGACCCGTCTGCGCGGGTGTAGAACAGGCGCGCGCGGGCCGGAGCATAGACCACACCGCGCACCGGCACGCCGTTTTCGACCAGCGCGATGTTCACCGTGAAATCGCCGCGCCGCTGGACGAATTCCTTGGTTCCGTCCAGAGGATCGACGATGATGAAGCGCGTGGCCTGGATGCGGTGGGATTCGGTCAGTTCCTCGGTCACGACGGGAAGGTCGGGAAACACCTCCGCCAGCTCGGCCCGGATCAGCGCATCGGCGGCTTCGTCGGCTTCGGTCACGGGCGAACTGTCGGATTTGGTGCGCGCTTCGAAATCGGGGCGTCCATAAACCTCCATGATGACGGCGCCGGCTTTCAGGGCGATCGCTCGAAACGCGGTTTCAACCAGTTGGTGAAAGTCTTGGGTCATGAGACGCCTTCGGTATCAGGGTCGAGTTGATCGACAACGGGTTTGGGCTTACCCTCTGGCCCTGCCGGAACACAAGTCCACAACCCCGGGGTCAGCCCGGGAACGGCAGGAAAGCGCGGATGCTCAACAATCGCAGCCATGAAACCTGGTTCGCCTCGGCGTTCACGATCGCCGAGCTGACGTTCCACGCCGCCGTGCGCAGCGCCCGCAACTCGCACGGGAACGCGCTGATCGGCCTGCTGCTGAACATCTTCCAGACGGTGATGCTGGTCGGGGTGTTCTGGGCGATGTATTATTTCACCGGCTGGGGATCGCGCGGCATTCGCGGCGACTTCATGCTGTATCTGATGACCGGCGTGTTCCTGTATATGGGCCACGTCAAGGCCATGTCGGCGGTCGTCGCGGCCGAGGGGCCGACCTCGGCCATGATGAAGCACGCGCCGATGAACACCATCGTCGCCATCGGCGCCGCCGCGCTGGGCGAGTTGTATATCCAGCTTCTGTCGATGTTCGTGGTGCTGTTTCTCTACGATGCCGCCTGGATGCCGCTCGAAATCTACGACCCGCTGGGTTGCATCCTGATGCTGCTGCTGGGCTGGTTTTCCGGCGTGGCCATCGGCATGGTGTTCCTGGCCGCAAAGCCCTGGGCGCCCAAGGCCGTCGTCATGCTGTCGCAGATCTATTCGCGCATCAACATGTTCGCCTCGGGCAAGATGTTCGTCGCCAATGCGCTGCCCGGCGCGATGCTGCCCTATTTCGAATGGAACCCGCTGTTTCACATCATCGACCAGGCGCGCGGGTTCGCGTTCCTGAATTACAATCCGCACTATACGAACCTGTTTTACCCGGTCGCCATTACCTTTGCCGCGCTGCTTCTGGGCCTGATGGGCGAATTCTACACGCGGCGGCAGGCCTCGCTGAGCTGGGGCGCCAAACATTAGGAGGGGGTCATGATTGCCCGCATTCTTGCCCTGCTGGTCACGATCCTGACGGCGCAGGCCGCGCTGGCGCAGGACTTTCCCGCGCTGCACCGCGTCTCGGGCGTCGCCGGGAACGACGTGCTGAACATCCGGGCCGAACCTTCGGCGCGCGCCGCCATCGTGGGCCATCTGGCGCCGAACGCCACCGACATCGAGGTTGTCGGCCTGTCCGAGGATCGCGCCTGGGGTCTGGTGCGCCATCACGAAGACGGCGGCTGGGCGTCGATGCGCTATCTGACGCGCCGGGGGACCGATCGCTGGATCGACGGCACCGTTGCGATGACCTGCGTCGGGACCGAGCCTTTCTGGACGCTGGCCTTTCACCTGCCGACGAATGGCGCGGACTACAGCGCCGCCGATGGCGATTTCGCGCTGGTCACGGATGCGCCGAACCTGCCGCAAACGCAGTATCCGCGCACCCTCGCCGTGCCGTTCACCGGCGCGCGGCAGGGCTTTGCCGTGGTGCGCCAGGGCCTGTGTTCGGATGGCATGAGCGACCTGCCCTATGGGTTGGAGGTTCAGGTCTACTGGCGCGGCACTCCGGGCGGTGGGCTGAGCGGCTGCTGCCGGCTGGGCCACTGAACGCCCGCGCCTTGCCAAGCGGGCCGCGGGGCGCCTAAATGTGCGCGTTGACCCGACAGGTGCCCATGCCGCTTTTCATCGATGCCGACGCCTGCCCCGTGCGCGAGGAATCCTTGCGTGTCGCCCTGCGCCACGGCGTGGCGGTCCGCATCGTTTCGAACGGCGGTATCCGACCGGTCGATCACCCGCTGGTGCAGAATGTCTATGTCGATCAGGGCGCCGACGCGGCGGACAAATGGATTGCCGCGCAGACCGGCCCGGACGATGTGGTGGTCACCGCCGACATTCCGCTGGCCGCGCGCTGTATCGACACCGGCGCACAGGTGCTGAAGCCGGACGGCACGGTGCTGACGCCGGCGAACATCGGCCAGGTGCTGGCGATGCGCGACCTTGCGGCGGACCTGCGGGCCGCCGATCCGTTCCGCCAGGGTTCGGGCAAAAGCTTTTCTGCCCGCGACCGGTCGCGGTTCACGCAGACTCTGGAACGCCTGCTGGGCGCGAAGCGATGAGGGCGTCGCCCTCGGCCGTCACGCTGGGCACGCTCAGCGCGGTGGGCGGGTCGCTGGCCTTTTCGCTGGGCGACATGTCGATCAAGTTCCTGTCGGGCGGCTATCCGCTGCACGAGATCGTGCTGATCCGTTCGGTGATCGGTCTGGCGATCCTGCTGGGGGCGGTCATTCCGCTGGCTGGCGGATATGGTCTGCTGCGCACCCGTCAGCCGGGCAAGCACCTGCTGCGCGGCGCCTTCGTCGTGGCGGCCAACATGACCTTCTTCCTGGCGCTGTCCGCCATGCCGCTGGCGAACGCGACAGCGATCTTCTACGTCAGCCCGCTGATGATCGCGTTGTTCTCGATCCTGTTCCTGGGCGAACACGTCGGGCCGCGCCGCTGGGCTGCCATTGCGGTTGGCCTGTTGGGCGCAATGGTCATGGTCCGCCCCGGCAGCGACACGTTCAGCACCATTGCGCTGCTGCCGCTGGTCTCGGCGGCGTGCTACGCGGGGCTGAACACGATGACGCGCAAGCTGGGCCCGGGCGAAAGCGCGGCGACGATGGCGTTCTACATTCAGCTGACCTTCATCGCCTTCAGCGTCGTATTCGGGCTGGCGGTCGGCAACGGGCGCTTTGATCCGGGCGGCGACAGCACGCTTTCGTTCCTGTTGCGCGAATGGGTCTGGCCCGCGCCCGCCGATCTGCCGTTCTTTGCGCTGGCCGGGTTCGGCACGGCCCTGGGCGGGTTGATGATCTCGCAGGCTTATCGGCTGTGCGAGGCGGCGCTGGTCGCCCCTCTGGAATACGCGGCATTGCCCATGGCCATTTTCTGGGGGCTGACGGTTTTCGGCGATTGGCCGGATGCGGTTTCCTGGATCGGAATTGCGCTGATCCTGGGGGCCGGTATATACATGGTCCTGCGCGAAGCCCGACCCGCTGCGAGGTAACAGTTTTGCGAAATGCAATTGACGTTTTTTAGTAGACCTGCCATTCGATTTTTTTGAGGAACCTATAAAAAGGACGAGATGATGGATCTGGACAGTCTGTCGCTGGCTGAGTTGAAGCAACTCAGAAAGGACGTGGAAGCCGCCATAACCGATTTCACCGAGCGCGAGCGCCGCAAGGCCCTGGCCGAGGTCGAGGCCTTTGCCCGCGAGCGGGGCCTTTCGCCGGCCGATCTGGCCAGCCTGGGCGTCAAGCGCACTCGCAAGCCGGCCGCGCCGAAATACGCCAATCCGGCCGATCCGTCGCAAACCTGGACTGGTCGGGGACGGCGGCCTCATTGGATCGAAGCGGCGCTGTCGGCCGGTAAATCGCTGGACGATCTGGCAATTTGACAGGCCGTATCGTGCCAGGAAAATAGCCGCCCTGGCCGGGCGGCTATTTTTTTTCAACCCCAGGTGGGATAAAATCGGTCAGCAGGCGAGAGCGTAAAGATTTCGCAACCGCCAGAGGTAACGCCGACCGAATGTTCGAATTGGGCCGACAGGGATTTGTCGCGGGTGATGGCGGTCCAATCGTCGGAAAGGACCTTGGTTTCAGCGCGTCCCAGGTTCACCATCGGCTCGATGGTGAAGAACATGCCTTCCTCCAGCACCGCCTCGCGCCCCGGTCGGCCATAGTGCAGCACGTTCGGCGGCGCGTGGAACACCCGACCCAGCCCGTGGCCGCAGAAATCGCGCACCACGGACATGCGCTGCGCCTCGACATAGCTCTGGATCGCGTAGCCGATGTCGCCAAAGGTGTTGCCCGGACGGACGGCCTCGATCCCCTTCATCAGCGCGTCATGGGTGACCTGGATCAGCCGCATCGCAAAGGGTTTCGGCGTGCCGGCGATATACATGCGCGAGGTGTCGCCATACCAGCCGTCAACGATCACCGTCACGTCGATGTTCAGGATGTCGCCGTCCTGAAAGGCGTCGTCGGTGCGCTTCTTCTCGTTGCGGCCGGTGGGAATGGCGCTGCCGGGAATGCCGTGGCAGACGACGTGATTGGTGCTGATGCAACTGGCATGCTTGTAGCCGCGATAGCCGATGGTCGCCGATTTGGCGCCGTGAGCGTGCACCATCCCCTCGATCAGGCGATCGAGGGCGCCGGTGGTCTGGCCCGGGGCGACATGCGGCGCGATATCGTCGAGGATCTGTGCGGCGACCTGCCCGGCCTTGCGCATTCCGGCGAAATCCTCGGCCGAATGGATGCGGATGCCGTCGCGGGTGACCTGGCCATTGTGGGTATCGTTCACGGGCGGACCTCTTGTTCTGCCGGCCCTAAATAGGCGTTATCCGCGCGAAACGCCAGACTGGGGGCTGTCGTCCACCGGAACCGGCCCTGTCGCCTGCACCCCTTGCGGGGTGATCCGCGTGCCCAGTGCCAGCATCCGCACCCCGGCGGCGCGCGCCTGATCGAAGGCGCGCGCATAGGCGGGGTCGATGTCAGCGGCGATCCGCACCCGCGCGACATCGTCGCGCGACATCAGATAGAGCATCGCGGCGCCCTGCCCCTGCGCCGCGGCGCGCGTCAGTTCGTGCAGGTGCCTTGTGCCGCGGGCGGTCACGCTGTCGGGGAATTCACCCCAGCCGCCCCGCGCGAGGGTGACGCTTTTCACCTCAAGCAAGGTGCCGTCGCCCAGCACGAAATCCAGGCGCGAGGATTGGCCGATCTTGACCTCGGCGCGGAAATCGCCCGCATTCAGGAAGCCGCCGCGCAGGGCCTCGGCCACCACGCGGTTGGCGAGGGCGGTATCCACCACCGCCCGGCCGGTGCCCGTTTCGACCAGTTTCCACGACCAGCGCAGTTTTCGCGCGGGGTCGTCGTTGGCTTCGATCCAGCAGGTCATGCCGGGGTCGGCCATGCCCAGCATCGACCCGGGGTTCGCGCAATGCACCGTCACCGTCCGGCCGTCCAGATCCATATCCGCGAGAAACCGCTTGTAGCGGCGGATCAGGGTGGCGCGGTGCAGGGGGCGAGGAAACTCCATACCCCCGGGAATAACCCCGCCGCGCCCGATTGGAAACGCCCGCAAAGCGGGGTAACGTCCGGACAATCAGGAAAGAGACCGCCATGCCGAACCCCACCGCCGCCATGCTCGTCATCGGGGATGAGATCCTTTCGGGTCGCACCCGTGACACCAACACCCACCACCTGGCCAACGCCCTGACCGCCCGTGGCATCCGCCTGCGTGAGGTGCGTGTGGTGGCCGACGAACACGACGCGATCGTGCTGGCGGTGAACGCGCTCAGGGCCTCGCATGACCATGTGTTCACCTCGGGCGGGATCGGCCCGACGCATGACGACATCACCGCCGACGCGGTTGCCGCCGCCTTTGGCGCCCCCATCGGCGTGCGCGAGGATGCGCACCAGATCCTGCGCGCGCATTACCAGCGCACCGGGCTGGAGCTGAACGAGATGCGCCTCAGGATGGCCCGCATCCCTGAAGGCGCCGCGCTGATCGACAACCCGATCTCTGCCGCGCCCGGGTTCACGCTGGGCAATGTCCATGTGATGGCCGGCGTTCCCGCGATCTTCGAGGCGATGGTCGCGGGCGTTCTGCCGGGCCTGACGGGCGGCGATCCGCTGCTCAGCCAGATGATCGACGTGCAGCGCGGCGAGGGCGAGATCGCGCGCCCGCTGGCCGATCTGGCCGCGCGCTATCCCGATCTCAGCTTTGGCTCGTATCCTTATCAGCGAAACGGCGCCTATGGCACGCAACTGGTGGTGCGCGGCACCGACGCCGCGCAACTGGACGCGGCGATGGTGGCGCTGGCGGCGCTGGCGGCCCAACCATGAGCGCCGCGCTGTTCGACGCGCTGGACGCCACCTGGCCGCCCGCGGCAAGTGAAACCGTCGGGGGCTATCGGCGCGCCGATGGCGCGGGCGGCGGCAAGCGGGTCAGCGCGACGGTCCTGACGGGCGAATTCGACCCCGCCGACCTGCCCGACGACCCGTTGTTTCAGGTCCGCCCCGGCCAGCAGGCGCTGGATGCCGCGCTCGAGGCGCGCGGTTACCATGTCGTGGACCCGACCGTGCTGATGGCCGCCCCCGTCGCCACCGTGGCCGAGGCCCCGCGCCCGATTTCCTTGTTGCCGATGTGGCCGCCGCTGGCCATTCAGCGCGCGCTGTGGGCCGAGGGCGGGATCGGGCCCGAACGGCTGGCGGTCATGCATCGCGCCTGCCTGCCCAGGATGGGCTTCATCGCGCGCTTTCAGAATCGCGCCGCCGGGGTCGGGTTCGCCGCCGTGAACCGGGGGATCGCCATGCTGCACGCCCTGCACGTGGAGCCCGCGTTCCGCCGCCAGGGCGTCGCCCGCTACATGGTGCGCGGCATTGCGGACTGGGCGGCGCAAAACGGCGCCGACACCTTTGCATTGGCCGTCACGCAGGCGAACGCCCCGGCCCGCGCGCTTTATTCCGCCCTCGGCATGGCCGAGGTTTCCGTCTACCACTACAGGGAGAAGACCCGATGACCCGCATTTCCGCCCTCGATCTGCCGCCGGTCGATCCGCTGCCCGAGGCCACGCAACGGTATTTCGACATCTGCCAGGAAAAGCTGGGGATGATCCCCAACGTGCTGCGGGCGCACAGCTTCGACATCACCAAGCTGAACGCCTTCACGGCGATGTATAACGACCTGATGCTGGGCGCCTCGGGCCTGTCGAAACTGGAACGCGAGATGATCGCCGTCGTCGTCAGCTCGATCAACCGTTGCTGGTATTGCCAGGTCGCGCATGGCGCGGCTTTGCGGCAGTTGTCGGGCAACCCGGCGCTGGGCGAGGCGCTGGTGATGAACTGGCGCATGGCGCATCTGGACGCCCGGCAGACCGCCATGCTGGCCTTTGTCGAAAAGGCCACCAAGGCCTCCAGCGAGATCGTCGAGACCGACCGGCAGGCGCTGCGCGACGTGGGTTTCACCGACCGCGACATCTTTGACATCGCCTCGGTCACCGGGTTCTACAACATGTCGAACCGCGTCGCCTCGGCTATCGCGATGGAACCGAACGCCGAGTACCACGCACAGTTCCGCTGAGGGGCTTGACCCGGGCGCCACCCGGGGCACCTTTCGCATTCACCTTGCCGCAAACACGCCGGAGATCGTGGGCAGAGCCCCCTCTCCGGCCGCATCGAGTCCGCCCGCATGTCGCAAAAGGCCCCCCTCATCACCCCCGTTCTGATCGGCGGGTGCATCATCATCCTGTTCGGCTTTGCCGCGCGGGCCTCGTTTGGGGTGTTCCAGATCCCCATCGCCAGCGAATTCGGCTGGCCCCGATCGGAATTTTCCTTGGCGATCGCCATCCAGAACCTGGCCTGGGGGATCGGTCAGCCGATCTTTGGCGCGCTGGCGGAACGATTCGGCGACCGCAAGGCGATCATCCTGGGCGCGTTGACCTATGCGCTGGGGCTGGTGCTGTCGTCCTGGGCCATCACCCCGGGCGCGATGCAGGCCTATGAGATTCTGGTGGGTTTCGGCATCGCCGGCACCGGGTTCGGCGTGATCCTGGCCGTGGTGGGGCGCGCCGCCTCTGACGAGAACCGGTCGCTTGCGCTGGGGATCGCCACGGCGGCGGGGTCGGCGGGTCAGGTGATCGGCGCACCGATCGCCGAATTGCTGCTGGCCTCGTTCCCGTGGCAGACCGTCTTTCTGATCTTTGCCGTCGCAATCCTGGCGACCCTGTTCGCGCTGCCGATGATGCGCAGCCCGCAGTTGGCCAGCCGTGCCGAACTGGAGCAATCGCTGGGTCAGGCGCTGACCCGCGCGTTCCGCGATCCCAGCTTCACCCTGATTTTCCTGGGGTTCTTCTCGTGCGGCTATCAACTGGCCTTCATCACCGCGCATTTCCCGGCGATGGTGGCGGAAACCTGCGGCGCCATCGCCCCCAACGGTTTCCTGGCCGCGCTGGGGATTTCCACGACCTCGGCGCTGGGGGCGGTGGCGATCTCGGTCATCGGGCTGGCGAATATCGCGGGCACGCTGACCGCCGCCTGGGCCGGAAAACGCTGGAGCAAGAAATACCTGCTGGCCGGCATCTACCTGGGCCGCACCATCGCCGCCGCGCTGTTCATCGCGCTGCCGATCACGCCCGGATCGGTGCTGATCTTCTCGCTGGTGATGGGCGCGCTGTGGCTGGCGACGGTGCCGCTGACCTCGGGGCTGGTCGCGCATATTTACGGGCTGCGCTACATGGGCACGCTCTACGGGATCGTCTTCCTCAGCCACCAGATCGGCGGCTTCCTGGGCGTCTGGCTGGGCGGCAAGCTGTATGACGTCTACGGCAACTATACCCTGGTGTGGTGGATCGGCGTGGGGGTTGGCGCGTTCTCGGCGCTGGTGCATCTGCCGATCCGCGAGAACCGCCCGCAGATGGTTCCGGCATGAGGGCGGTCTTTGATCTGGACGGCACGCTGATCGACAGCGCGCCCGACATCCACGCCGCCGGATGCGCGGCGCTGGCGTCCGAGGGGCTGCCCCCGGTGACCGCCGAGCAGTCGCGCAGCTTCATCGGCAACGGCGCCCGCGTCTATGTCGAGCGGCTGGAACGGGCGGCGGCGGGCGGCAACGAGGCCCCCCGGACCGAGCGGCTGCGCCAGCATTTTGCCCGGGAATACGAGGTCGCGCACGCCCTGACCCGCATCTATCCGGGTGTGGAACAGGCCCTGCACCTGCTGAAATCGCAAGGCTGGCGCCTGGGGCTGTGCACCAACAAACCCATCGCGCCAACCCTCAGCGTTCTGGCGCATTTCGGATGGGGAGCGTTGTTCGAAACCGTTCTGGGCGGCGACAGCCTGCCGGTCAACAAGCCCGACCCCGCACCTCTGCGCGCCACGCTCGCGGGACTGGGCGAGGGCCCCGCCGTCTATGTCGGCGACAGCGAGGTCGATGCCGCCACCGCGCAGGCGGCCGGGGTGCCCTTTGCCCTGTTCACCTCGGGCTACCGCAAGACCCCGGTCGCCGAAATCGCGCATCAGCGCGCCTTTGAGGACTGGGCCGACCTGCCCGCCATCGCCCGGGCCCTGGCGCGCTGAGACCGCTTCGGGTTGCGATCCCGGGCGAAATGCCGTCTATGCGCCGAAATCCCTTTCGGACCCGGTGCGATCCCGGGTGGCTCTTCCGGCCGCTGATCCGCCGGACAACCCTTTGACGCGTGCTGACCCCGTGCCGGCCCCCCCCCCGACGGGCCAACCGACACTGGCCGCAGGATTGCTGATGATCTCTCTTCTGGACTACCGCGCCCAATGGTTCGGCAACATTCGCGGCGACCTGCTGTCCGGCCTGGTCGTGGCACTGGCGCTGATCCCTGAGGCGATCGCCTTTTCCATCATCGCCGGCGTCGATCCCAAGGTGGGGCTGTATGCCAGCTTTTCCATCGCCGTGCTGATCGCCTTTGTCGGCGGGCGGCCCGGGATGATCTCGGCCGCGACCGCGGCAACGGCGGTGCTGATGGTGACGCTGGTGCGCGACCATGGGCTGCAATACCTGCTGGCGGCGACCGTGCTGGCCGGGGTCTTGCAGGTGGGCGCCGGACTGCTGCGGCTGGGCCGGTTCATGCGCTTCGTGTCCAAGTCGGTGATGACGGGTTTCGTCAACGCGCTGGCGATCCTGATCTTCATGGCCCAACTGCCCGAACTGAACCCCGCCACCCCGGGGGTCACCTGGCTGACCTATGCGCTGGTCGCGGCCGGGCTGGCGATCATCTACCTGTTTCCGTTGCTGACCCGGGCGGTGCCTTCGCCGCTGGTCACGATCCTGGTGCTGACCGCGCTGGTCGTGGGCATGGGATGGGATGTGCGCACCGTGGGCGACATGGGCGCCCTGCCCGACACGCTGCCCGTTTTCCTGATCCCCGACGTGCCGCTGACCTGGGAGACGGTCCTCATCATCCTGCCCTATTCCGCCGCTGTCGCGGTGGTGGGCCTGCTGGAAAGCCTGATGACGCAGAACCTGGTGGACGAGCTGACCGACACCCGGTCCGACCGCAACCAGGAATGCATCGGTCAGGGCGTGGCGAACATGGCGACCGCATTCATCGGCGGCATGGCAGGCTGCGCGATGATCGGGCAATCCATGATCAACGTGAAATCCGGCGGTCGGGGGCGGCTTTCGACCTTTACCGCCGGGCTGGTGCTGCTGGTCCTGGTGACGGGACTGGGCGATCTGGTGGCGCGCATCCCGATGCCGGCGCTGGTCGCGATCATGATCATGGTGTCCATCGGCACGTTTTCCTGGTCGTCGATCACCGCGCTGCGGGTGCATCCGCGCTCGTCCTCGGTCGTGATGATCGCGACCGTGGTCACCGTGGTCTACACGCACAACCTGGCCATCGGGGTGCTGGTCGGCGTGCTGCTGTCGGGGATCTTCTTTGCCGGCAAGATCGCGCAGCTTTTCCGCGTGCAGTCCACCCTGTCGGCGGACGGGCGCACCCGCACCTATGTCGTCGAGGGGCAGCTTTTCTATGCTTCGGTCGAACAGTTTGCTGCCGCCTTCGATTTCCGCGAGGTGCTGGATCACGCCGTCATCGACGTGAGCCGCGCGCATATCTGGGACATCAGCTCGGTTCAGGCGTTGGATATGGTGGTGCTGAAGTTCCGCCGCGAGGGGGCCACTGTGCAGGTCATCGGCCTGAACCGGGCCTCGGAAACGCTGGTCGATACGCTGGCCATTCACGACAAGCCCGGCGCGATGGATGCGCTGGGCGGGCATTGAGGGGGGTAGGACATGAGCAAGATCCTGGCGTTGCTGGATGGTTCGATCTATGCGCAAAGCGTCTGCCACCACGCCGCCTGGATCGCCGCGCGGCTGGGCGCCCCGGTCGAGGCGATGCATGTCCTGGGCCGGCCCTCGGGGGTGGACACGCCGGACCTGTCCGGCGCGTTGCGGCTGGGCGCGCGGTCGAAACTGCTGAGCGAACTGGCGGCGCTGGACGAACAGCGCGCGAAACTGGCCGCCGCACAGGGGCACGCGATCCTCGAGGATGCCGAAACGATCCTGCGCGCGGATGGCGTGACGCAGGTGTCGCGGCGTCTGCGTCGGGGCGACCTGCTGGACGCCCTGCACGAGGTCGAAGCCGACACCCGCGCCATCGTCCTGGGCAAACGCGGCGAGGGCGCGGATTTCGCCAGCGGCCACCTGGGGTCTAACCTGGAACGCATCGTGCGCAGCACGCAGGTGCCCGTTCTGGTGGCGGCGCGTGCCTTTCGTCCCGTCGCGCGGGTTCTGCTGGCCTATGACGACAGCCCCAGCGCCCGCCGCGCCGTGGACCGCATGGCCAACAGCCCGGTCTTTGCGGGGCTTTCGGTCACGGTCGCGCATGTCGGCGGCACGAACCCCGCGGTGACCGAACCCGCCCTGACGCGGCTCAGGGCGGCCGGGCTTTCCGTCACGCCCCGCACCCTGCCCGGAGAGCCCGACGCGGTGCTGGGCCGCCTGATTGCCGAGGACGGGTTCGACCTGCTGGTGATGGGCGCCTATGGCCACAGCCGCATCCGCACCCTGATCATCGGATCGACCACGACCGCGATGATCCAGACCGTCCGCGCCCCGGTCCTGCTGTATCGCTAGGGTTCCAGCCCCGCGATCTCGCGCAGGTCGGTCATGCGGCTGGCAAAGACCGTCTCGAAGCTGCACTTGCGCGCGAAATCGACACCCCGGACCGAGGCCGCGATGATCGCCTCGCGGTCGGCGTGCAGCCGTTCGATGCGCCGCGCCATCGCGGACGGGGACGGGTGCACCGTCCAGCCCGCCTGCGATTCGGCCTGCATCCGTCGCCACATGCGGTTGCGGTAACCCAGGATCGGCAAGCCGCAGCCCAAGGCCTCGACATAGGACCCCAGCGGCGTCGGCAGGCGGCGGGGCTGCACGAACAGATCGGCCTCGCGGCGCAGGCGCGGCACCAGAACCGGGTCGAAGGCCCCCATGGGACCCAGCGTCACCCGATCCTTCAACCCCAGCGCGGCGATGCCATCGCGCAACCGCCCCTCGAGCGGACCAGAGCCGAACAGCGCCATATGGAAGGGCAGGCCGCGCAGGTCCAGCAGATGCGCCAGCCGCAGCAGATCCTGAACCCCCGAGGCCGCGTCGAGCAGCCCGAACCAGGCCAGGCGCAACGGATCGCCCCGGCGCAGGGCCTCGGCACGGGCCCGTTGTTCCCCCTCGCGCACGAACATCGGGGTGCGGATGCGGTTTTCCAGAAAGCGCAAGGCGCGCGGGTTCAGCCGGCGATAGGCATCATGCGCGGGATACCCGTCGCACTGGATGCCGGCCGCGTCCCTGAGCGCGGCGCGCAGCCGCGGTTCCTGCCTGAGCGTCCACAGCAGGGACCCCAGCCGCCGGCGGATCGACGCGGGCCGCGCCATCACCTGCGCCAGGTGCCCGCTCAACGGTTCCTCGATCGTGTAGACGAGCTTTCCGAACCGGCCCAGCATCGCCTGCGGCAGATGCAGATACTGCATGTCGTCGGCCGCGACATAGACGACCGAAGCCTCGTCAAGCAGCAGTTCCGGAACCGGATCGCCGGGGTCCAGCACGATCAGGTCGAACCCCAGCTTTGCGGCGGCATAGCGCACAGGGTCCTCGATCGGAACGCCGGTCCGGCGCATGACGCAGCGCACGACCCCGGGCCAGAGCTGGCAATGCAGTTTCATGCCCTCGACGAACTTCACGTCGAGAACCACCTCGCCGCCGGGCAGTTCGATCAGCGGGGCGGGAGAGAGCATGACCAGGCTAGCCATTCGACCTGTCGTTTCCTGCAACCGTTTGTTGCCTGAGAAAACAGTGGAAACGCCCGGAAAGTCCATCCAAAATCGCCGGATGCTGAAGATTGGAACCTTTTCGATGGATTCACGACTGTTCCGGGCCCCCGCGCTGGTGGTGGCGATGGTGTTGGCGATGATCTTGCCGGCCGCCGCCCAGATCGACGTCGCCCCACGCGAAGGGCGTCGCGCACTGGGGCTGAACCTGGCCGAGGTCGTCGGCTGGTCCACGGAACTGCCCTTCATCGACGTAATGCACAACGCCACCCGCTGGACGGGCCACCTGCCGAACCAGTGGGGCGGTATGGACGAGGACGCGCTGCGCGCTGCCGGGGCGCTCGATGACGAGGGATGGATCGTGTCCTTTCCGCGCAGCGTGCGGCGGATCTCGACCTTTGTGTTGCAGGATCTGCCGGCGGGCATGACCTCGACCGCGGGAACCTGGCACGCGCAATGGGAAGGCACGGCCTATCTGGGGTTCAGCGGCGCGGTGCGGAACGTGCGCTACGGCGATCATTCCGCCACCTTCGACTATGTCCCGGGCGAGGGTGCGGTGCTGATCGAATTCAACCGCGGCACCCTCAGGAACCTGTCGGTCGTGCACGAACGCAATCTGGCACGCTTTGCGGCGGGCGAGATCTTCAACCCCGACTGGCTGGCGTTGGTGGGCGATGCGGCACAATTGCGGTTCATGGACTGGATGTTGACCAACAATTCCACCGTGCAGCACTGGGACGAGCGCGCGCAGGTATCGGATTATTCCTGGTCGCGGCGCGGTGTTCCGCTCGAAGTGATGCTCAGGCTGGCGAACGAGACGGGCGCCGAGCCCTGGTTCACCCTGCCCCATCTGGCCGATGACGCCTATGTCCGCGCCTTTGCGCAGATGGTGCGCGACGGGCTCAGGCCCGATTTGCGCGCCTGGTTCGAATTCTCGAACGAGGTCTGGAACTGGGGTTTCCAACAGGCCGACTGGGCGGAACAGAACGCGCGCGCGCGTTGGAACCAGGATTGGAAATGGGTGGAATTCGGCGCGGTCCGCGCGGCCGAGGTGATGCGCGTGATCGACGCGGTCTATGGCGACCAGACGGCCCGGCGCGTGCGGGTCCTGGGGCTGTTCACCGGCTGGCTGGGGCTGGAACACGACATGCTGGAGGCGCCCGACTATGTGGCCGAGGACCCGGCCCATCGCCCCCCGCACGAGGTCTTCGACGTGTTGGCCGTGACCGGCTATTTCACCGCCGAACTGCATTCCGAACGCAAACGCGAGATGATCCAGCAATGGTTGCACGACAGCCGCGCGGCGGCCGAGCAACAGGCCGACAGCCAGGGGCTGACCGGCGCCGCGCGCGACAGCTATGTCAGCGCGCACCGCTTCGACCGGGCCCTGGACTGGGCGGCAGCCGAGCTGCTGAACGGCGGCACCTCGGGCGATGCCGAAAACTCCATCCAGGACCTGCTGGACCGGACGCTGGCGCATCATGTCGCGGTGGCGCGGGACTATGGGCTGGCGCTGGTCATGTACGAGGGCGGCACGCATGTCGTCGTCCGGCCCGAGGACCACGGCGACACCGAGCTGGTCGCCTTTTTCGAGGCCCTGAACTATGCGCCGCAGATGGGCGATCTGTATCGCGCGCTGATCGCCGGGTGGCGGCAGCTCACGCCCGCGCCGTTCATGGCCTATATGGACATCGGCAAACCGTCGATCTGGGGCAGTTGGGGGACGCTCAGGTTCCTGGGTGACCGGAACCCGCGCTGGGACGCCCTGATCGAGGCCACCCGGCCGTGACCCTGTCGGTGATCCTGCCCGCCTGCAACGAGGGGGCCTATATCGACGCCTGCCTGGCGGCGCTGCTGGCCTCGGACGGGCCGGCCGTGGCGCAGGTCGTGGTCGCGGCGAACGGCTGCACCGACGACACGGTGGCCCGCGCCCGGGGGCATGACGGGGCCTTTGCCGCGCGCGGCTGGGCGCTGACGGTGCTGGACCTGCCCGCGCTGGGCAAGCCCGGCGCACTGAACGCGGGCGACGCGGCGGCCGTGTATCCGCTGCGCGCCTATCTGGACGCCGACGTGCAGGTTTCGCCCCCGCTCATGGCGCAGATCGCGGCGGCGCTGGCGGTGCCGGGGGCGCGCTATGTCTCGGGCACGCCCGTGGTGACGGCGCGGAGTTGGGTCAGCCGGGCCTATGCGCGGTTCTGGGTGCGGCTGCCCTTTGTCGCGCAGGGCGTTCCCGGGTTCGGGCTGTTCGCGGTGAACGCGGCAGGTCGCGCGCGCTGGGATGCGTTTCCGGCGATCATTTCGGATGACACCTATGTGCGCATCCAGTTCGCCCCGGACGAACGGGTGAAGCTGCCCGCCCCCTATCACTGGCCGCTGGTCGAGGGGTTCGCCCGTCTGGTGCGGGTGCGCAGACGGCAGGACCAGGGCGTGGTCGAACTGACGGCGCTGGCCCCCGATCTGATGGCGAACGAGGGCAAGGACAGCCCCTCGCGCGGGTGGCTGCTGCGGCGGCTGGTCGCGGACCCGCCGGCCTTTGCCGTCTATACGGCGGTCAAGCTGGCGGTGCGCCTTGGCGGGCGCGATCAGTCGGGTTGGGTTCGCGGGCGCTGAGCGAAAAGCTGGGCCAGCTTCGCGGCCTCGGTGTCGATGTTGTGGCGCATCATCACGCGCGCGCGGCCGGTGGTTCCCATGCGGCGCAATGCATCCGAAGGGGTGCTGGCCATTTCGATGATCGCCTCGGCCAGGGCGTCGGCGTCGCCGGCCGGCACCAGCCAGCCGGTGCGCCCGGCCTGCATCAACTCTGGCACGCCGGCGATCCAGGTGGCGATGACCGGGCGGGCGGCCACCATGGCCTCCATCACCACCATCGGCAGACCCTCGGCAAAAGAGGGCAGCACCAGCGCATGGGCGGCGTCGATGGCGCGGCGAACGCCGGATTCGTCCAGCCAACCGGTCAGCGTGACGCGGTGGCCCAGACCCTCGTGCGCGATGGCGCGTTCGATCGGCCGGCGCAGTTCGCCGTCGCCGACCAGCGTCAGGTGGACATCCAGACCACGGCGCATGACCTCGGCCATGGCCTCGATCAGGATCATCTGGCCCTTCTGTTCGGAAAAGCGCCCGATGTTGACCAGCGACAGCGGCCGCGTCTCTGGATAAGTGCGGACCGATGCATAGAGCTGCGGCTCGATTCCGCAATGCACCACCTTGATGCGCGACCAGTGGCGATACTCGACCAAACGGCACAGCTGGCTGCGCCCGAAGGACGAGATCGCGACGACGAAATCGGCCTTGCGAATCTTCAGCGGCAAGGCCAGCGCCGCCGGTTTGTCGAATTCCTCGGGTCCGTGCACGGTGAAGCTGTAGGGCCGGCCCGTCATCTGGGCGGCCAGCATCGCAACGGTGGCGGCGTTGGTGCCGAAATGGGCGTGCATCCGGTCGATCCTGCGGGCCACGACCTGCCGCGCGACATAGGCGGCCTCGATGAAATAGACCAGATGCCTGAGCAGCCCGGCCTCGGATCCGCGCGCCGCCTTGAGGGTCAGCGCAAAGGCCTGCCAGATTCCCAGCGGCGACTGAAGCCCGGCCAGGAACACCGACCAGATCAGCGCCGGCACGCCCTGGGACAGCACATGGTCGGTCCGGGTGGCCTCGTCTCGGTCGCCGGGATCGACAAGCTCGCCGTCGAAGGGGCGCATCGCCAGACGCTCTACCCCGATGCCCCGCCGCTCAAGCGCGCGAATCTCGCGCCGGATGAAGCTGTGCGAAGGCGCGGGGTAGGTGTTCAGTATGTAGCCGATCTTCACGCGGGCACCTGTCATTTCGATGAATACTCGCGCTAAGGGCGAAATCGGGCGAATTCAAGAAGCCGGCATGACATTGGCAAGGCGCTTGCGTCGCCACACTGGTGCCGTATTTACCATGCAGATCTGCCGGTATCCGAGCCAGTCTGACCCGACAGGCGATTCCCGCAACCGGAGTAACCCGTTTTGACCGATGTTGCCGTGACCGCACAAGCCAAGCCTCAGGGAACCGGACTGACCGCCCGCATCATGCGCTCGTCGATGTTCACCATCGCCGGGTTCGGCGCGCAACAGGCGATCCGCTTCGGTTCGAACCTGATCCTGGCGCGGCTGCTGTTCCCCGAGGCGTTCGGCACCATGGCCCTGGTCACGGTCCTGCTGGTCGGCCTGACGATGCTGTCGGACCTGGGCATCCAGCCCGCGATCCAGTCGTCCAAACGGGGCGACGACCCCGATTTCCTGAACACCGCCTGGACGCTGAACATGATCCGCGCGGTGATGCTCTTCGCCATCGCCTGCGCGTTGGCCTGGCCGATGGCCTGGTTCTACCATGAGCCGCTGCTGTTCCAGATGGTGCCCGTCGCCGCGACCAGCCTGCTGATCCTGTCGCTGGAACCCACGCGGGCCGAGACCGCCTCGCGTCACATGGCGCTGGGCCGAGTGACGATCCTGGAAATCAGCGCGCAGGTCATCAGCGTGATCGTCATGCTGCTGCTCGCCTGGGTCACGCAATCGATCTGGGCGCTGGTCGCCGGCAACCTGGTTGCCGCGGCTGCACGCGCCGGCCTGGCCTGGGTCATGCTGCCGGGGATCTCGAACCGCTGGCACCTGGACAGCGATTCGGCGCATGAGCTGATTCATTACGGCCGCTGGATCTTTTTCAGCACGGTCGCCGGCTTTCTGGTGCTGCAAAGCGACAAGTTGATCCTGGGGCATTACCTGTCGCTGGAGCAACTGGGCCTTTACAATATCGGCTATTTCCTGGCCGGATTTCCGCTGATGCTGGGCCAGTTGCTGGTTCAGCGGCTGATGATCCCGATCTACCGCGCCAGCCCGCCATCGGAATCTGCCGAGAATTTCGGCCGCCTGCGCCGCATCCGTTTCATGCTGTCGGGCATGTTGGTGGCCGGGGTGACCCCGCTGGCGCTGGCCGGCATCTATATCGTCGCGTGGCTCTATGACCCGCGCTATGCGGCCTCGGGGGCGGTGACGACGCTGGTGGCGATGGCGCTGCTGCCGCAGATGCTGTTCCTGACCTATGATCAGGTGGCGCTGGCCTCGGGCGATTCGCGTGGCTTTTTC
>Ga0116152_10000303_pt1 | contig 40150 bp, 37 predicted proteins | sample AD_UKC119_MetaG_FD_89894 | JGI IMG/M metagenome (GOLD analysis project Ga0116152, IMG submission 89894) | Active sludge microbial communities of municipal wastewater-treating anaerobic digesters from Hong Kong - AD_UKC119_MetaG | ecosystem: Engineered > Bioreactor > Anaerobic > Digestate... | reverse complement strand
TCACACCCCCACACCCCCGTGGCGTATTTCGGACAAGATGATGGGCGGGGCGCGGGGAACCGGGCCCCGTTTCCCGTATCGCGCGCCGGTCCTGTTTCGGGGCATGGACAGGATCGCCGCGGGGTTTGACGGGGTTTGCGAACCGCATCCGGCGGTGCGCGACCCCGTGCCGATTTTTCGCGATCGGGTGGGGTTGGAGCCGGTGCGCAGCTTGCTCGGGCGCGGCCACGCCCTTTCGGGGGCGCGGGCGTTGTCGGGCGTGCAGGACCCGTGGGGGGGCGACATCACGCCCCTGGGGTTTTCACGAAGAGCCGCTCGAAGGCTCCGTGGTGCTGCCTGGCTGGATGCCCCGGTCTGGGTGTATGTCGAGGCCCCGACGGCCATTCGCCGGAAATCCTGCACCGACTGGGCGCGCCCACCAAACCCGGTTTCGGCCTCTGGTCCGCCTGAGAGGCGCGCGCCTAGGCGGCCGCCAGGCGCAACCCGCAATGGCCGGTGGTCGAATCGGGCGTGTTATGGGTGCGTGAATGCACCTGGTAACGCTCGCAATAGCTGACATGGCACAGATGCGACCCGCCGCGGATCACCTTGTGCTGGCCGTCGCCGCGTCGCACCGGGTCGCGCGGGGGCAGGCCGTTGGCCTCGGGCAGGGGGCCGAAGTCGTCCTCGACCCATTCCCAGACATTGCCGGTCATGTTGTGCAGACCGTAACCGTTTGGTGCGTAATGATCGGCCGGGCAGGTGCCGACGAACCCGTCCTCGGCGGTGTTCGCCCCGGGGAAGTGGCCCTGCCAGGTGTTGTGGCGATGGCCGCTTGCGGGGACCAGATCATTGCCCCAGGGGAACCGCCGGCCCTTCAGCCCGCCCCGCGCAGCGAATTCCCACTCGGCCTCGGTCGGCAGGCGGGTGCCGGTGAAATCGGCCAGCGCCTGGGCGTCGAACCAGCTGAGATGCGTGGCGGGGTGGTCCTCGCGGTTCCGGATACTGCTGCCGGGCCCCTCGGGCGCGGACCAGCACGAGCCATCGACCTTGCGCCACCATGGGGTCTGGATCGGGTGGTCGGGCCATGCGGTCCAGTCCTCCAGGAACAGATGGAAGACATAGGACCAGCCCTCGACCTCGGCGGTGGTGCGATAGCCCGATTCCGCAACGAACCGGGCGAAGATCCGGTTGGTGACACTGGTGCGCGCGATCCGGAACGGGGACACGAACACCCGTCGCGGCGGGCTGTCCAGGTCGTCGGGATAGCGGCTGCTGGCGGCGCCCATCGTGAAAAACCCGCCCTTGAGGGGGACCAGCGTCGCCAGCAACGCCGCCTTCAGGTCGTCCGAGGCGCGGGTGGCCAGGGATGGCGCGGTGGGTGTCCGGCCTGGGCCTTGGGGTGCGCAGCAGCTCTTGGGGGTGTCCATCGCGACCTCCGTTTGCGGTTCGACATGCCCCGAAACCGGGCGGAACGCAACGGTTGGCCGCGACAGGACGTTACCATCCGAACTGGAGGGTGAGTCCGGTCTGGCCTCCGGTCTGGACGATGTCGGCGTTGGTGTTCTGTCCGAACTGGAAGAGGCCGTAGGCGTTGTTTCCGCCGGTCTGCTGGATGGCGCCGGAGTGGCCGGTGCCCTCCTGGTGGATGATGGCGTGGTCGGTCGCGCCCTGGGCGATGGCGGCGGCGTTATGGGCGCCGGATTGGGTGACGTGGCCGTTGGCGTCGATGTCGTTGTGCAGCGCATAGAGCGCCAGGCCGAGTCGCAGGGCCTGGGCCTCTTGCGCCGAGGCGGGGGTCAGGCTGATCGAGACGGTGTTGGCGACGGCCGGGGTCGAGAGCGCGAGAGCGGCGGCAAAAGCGAGCGTTTTCATGGGTTTGGTCCTGTTAACAAAGTGTTGGGAAAATTGCGTTTGGATGACATTCAGAGGTCGGGATCGGCGCAGGTCAGGCGGCGGCCACCGATTCGCACCTCGAGGGCGACGCTGTGGCGGGCGGGCGCCCCGTAGAGTTCGGTCTCGCCCAGCAGGGCGGGCTCACCCGGGCGCGCGTTGAAGGCGCCCGACTGGTGGATCGTGGTCTGGCCCCCGCCGGAGCGGCTGGTGATGGCCATGTCATAGGTGCCGGCGGCGGGCGTCGCGCTGGTCACGCGGCCGGCGATGCGGGTGCCGCCGGGCACGGCGTCGAGCGCGACCTCGCAGCGTTGCGGGGCATTGCTGGCGCCCTGGGGCGCGTCGGTGTCGGCGCTGGCGACGGTGCAGGCGGCGGCAAAGCCGGCGAGGGCGAGGCCCAGGAACAGCATCGGGGCCTTGGTGTGGAAACGGGGGCGCATGGCGGTCTCCTGTGGCGAAAGGGAACGGACAAGGGGCGAGACGGAGGGCAAGGCGGAGGGCGAGACGGAGGGCGAGTCGGATCTGGCCCGGGCCGCGGGGTCGGAGGGGGGACACCCCGCGGCCCGGTCGCGACCCCGAGGGGAGCGGGGGCGCGAAACGGGTCGGCGGTCGGGCGCGCGGTGCGTCTCATCCGTGGGGCGATCCCCAAGGCGATCCCCAAGGCGATCCCCGTGGCGATCGGTGGGGGGTTCCCCCGGGGCCCACGTCGCCGGATGGCGCGGTGCGCCGGCCGCGTCAGTCCTGCACGATGGCGACGACGTTGTGCGACCCGCTCTGCTGGACGCTGGCGGTGTCGTTGTTGCCCATCTGCACCACGGCGGCGACGTTGCGGTTGCCGGACTGGCCGACCGTGGCGTCGTTGTTGTGGCCCATCTGGGCGACGCCGACGGCGTTGCGCTGGCCTTGCTGGTCGGTATCGACGCTGTTGTTCCAGCCCGACTGCCCGATCGAGGCGCGATTGCGATAGCCGTCCTGGGTGTTGATCGACAGGTTCGAGCCGCCGTCCTGGATGACCGTCAGGCGCTGGCCATACCCGGACTGCCCGCCGCCGACCTGGTTGTTCCAGCCGTATTGTTCGATGCGGATGCGGTGCCCCGAGGCCAGGGCCGGCAGCGCGGCGGTGGCAACGATCAGGGCGACGCTGCCCGAGGTGAGGGCGATCTTGAAGGATTTGGCGAAAAACATGGGGATCTCCGAATGTGGTTGGCCTGAGAACGGGGCGGCCGGTTGGAACGAGTCGTTTCAGTCTGCGTTTCAGTCTGCGTTTCAGTCTGTGGCCCCCCGGGTTGGCCCCCGGGGAACGGGGTCGGTCGTCAACGGTCGGCCCCCGATCGCGCCGACCTGTGGCCCGGCGGCGGGGTGGGCCCCCCGCCACCCCCGAGGGGGCGGCCAGGACCCGCGCCTTCGGTCCCGGCGATCCGAACCGGGAAAGGCCCCGGCGAACCGCCAACCCGGGGCGCTTCCGATGCCCTCAACCTGCCAAACCCCCCGCCGTCACACAAAATCACCCGACCGTTCCCCGATAACACCCAACCCGATATCCGATAACAACCGGGCGGGGGCGCTGTAGGCCATTGAAAAACGGCATGAAAATCGCCCCGCCACCGCGCATCAACGCGTGGCCCCCACCAGCCGCCCCGCCAGCCCCGAGACCCGCGCACGGCGCCGACGCCTCCGGTTGTCGACTATCTTGCAAAAGGGATCGCGCCGGGCCCCGCACTGGCCCGGCACCGGGCGCGCCCTCGGGCCAGCGAATCGCCGCGCCCCGCCGGCGCCTCGAATCAGCCGCGGCGCGGCGTCGTTTCAGCGGCAGGCTTCGCTGAGGAAATCCAGGAACACCCGCAAACGCGGCGACATCAGCCGCCGGCTGAGATACACCGCCGTCAGGGTCGATGCGGCGATGTCGAAGGTGATCTGCGTAAAGACCTGAATCAGCCGCCCGTTGGCGATCTGGCTGCGGCAGTAATGCTGCGGCAACGGGGCGACGCCCGCCCCGGCCAGCACGGCCTCGCGCACCGCCAGCGGGCTGTTCACGTGCCAGACCCCCTGCGCCAGGTCGATTTGCGCGGGATCGCCCGCCACACGCACCGGCAGCCGCGCCAGCCCGTAGCGATGCTCGCAGATTTGCACATGGTTGCGCAGGGCCTCGAGGCCTTCGGCCAGGGGATTGCGGGCCAGGTAGGCGGGGCTCGCGACCCAGATCAGGGGGCCCGCCAGAAGCGTGCGCGACACCAGATCCGAATCCTCCAGCGGGCCGACGACCACCGCCAGATCCACCTGATCGCGCAGCAGGCCCGCGCCCCGGCTGGTGACGATCAGCTCCAGCGCGATGCGGGGGTAGCGCGCGCGAAAGGCGGCAAGCCTGGGCGCGACGATCTCCTGGCAAAAGGCGGGCGGCAGGGCGACGGCCAACCGGCCGGTCGGCTCGGCGCGCATCCCGGCCATGGTGGTGTCGGCCTCGCGCGCCTGCTCCAGGATAGCCTGGGCGTGGCGCAGAAAGGTCCCCCCCTCGGCCGTCAGGCGCAGGTTGCGCGAGGTCCGCGCCATCAGGCGCACCCCCAGGTCCCGTTCCAGGCGTGCCAGCACGGTCGAGACCGTGGATTTCGGCACCGCCAGAACATCCGCCGCGGCGGTGATCGACCCCTGTTCGGCGATCGCGACAAAGATCGGCAGGTCGTCCAGCTTCCAGCCCATCGCGCCCATCGTTCAGATTTTCGAACCTTGGGTCCATTTTGGCATGATTGTTCAGAATCGCAAAGAACCTAAGCTGCGCCGACCCATTATCTCGGAGGACCCGACATGGCCCGCATCATCGGCGGCATCGGCGCATCGCATTCGCCCACGATCGGCTTTGCCAAGGACACCGGCAAGCAGAACGACCCCGCGTGGAAGCCCATCTTCGACGGGTTCGACGTGGTGCGCGGCTGGGTGCAGGACAAGAAGATCGACGTGCTGTTCATGATCTACAACGATCACATCACCTCGTTCTTCTTCGATCACTATTCGGCCTTTGCGCTGGGGATCGACGACGTCTACGCCCCGGCCGACGAAGGCGGCGGCCCGCGCGACGTGGCGCCCGCGGCCGGGCATCTGGGGCTGGCGCAGCATATCGCGATGGCCTTGGTGGCCGACGAATTCGACATGTCCTTTTTCCAGGGCAAGCCGGTGGATCACGGGTTCCTGTCGCCCTTGTCGATGATGGGCGACGCGAACGGTCCCTGGCCGGGCAAGGTGGTGCCGTTGCAGGTCGGGGTTCTGCAACTGCCGATTCCCAACGCGAAACGCATGTGGCGGCTGGGCAAGTCGCTGCGCAAGGCGGTGGAAAGCTACCCCGAGGATCTGCGGGTCGCGATCTTTGCCACCGGGGGGTTGTCGCACCAGGTCCATGGCGAGCGCGCCGGTTTCCTGAACGAGGCCTGGGACGACGAATTCCTGGACCTTCTGGAAAAGGACCCGCAGGCGCTGCTGAGCCTGCGAATCGCGGATTACGCGGTCAAGGGCGGCATGGAGGGGGCCGAGGTCATCATGTGGCTGATCATGCGCGGCGCCCTGTCGGACCGCGTGCGGCTGGTGCACAAGCAGACCTATGCGCCCTCGGTCACCAACATCGCGACCCTGATCCTCGAGGATCTGGGCGATGCGCCGGACCCGGCCGCCGTCGAAGCCTACCGCGCGCATATTGGATACGAGCTGGATGGCGCGGGAACGCTGAGCGGCACCTATCCGTTCACCCATGCCCGCAGCCATGCGAATTTCCGCATCAATGCTTTCCTGCACGATCTGGTCAAACCCGAGCATCGCGCCCGTTTCGTCGCGGATTTCGACGCGCTGGCCAGCGAGCGCGGCCTGACCGAGGACGAGCAGGACCTGATCCGCAATCGTCGCTGGATCGAGATGGTGCGCCGCGGCGTCAGTTTCTTCGTGCTGGAAAAGATGGCGGCGGTTCTGGGGGTCTCAAACCCTGAGGTCTACGCGGCCTTTCGCGGCGAAACGCTGGCGCAGTTCCTGGCAACCCGCAAGGTGCCGATGACCTATTCCGTCGCGGGCGGGGACAAGGTGAAGGCGATGGACAAGGGCTGAGGCAGGCCCCGCTCAGGACCCGGCCACCGGCAGGCGCAGCGCGACCTCGAACCCGTCCGCGTGATCGGGACGGGGTGAGCGCAGATCGATCGCGGTGCCGATGCGATCGGCGATGGCGCTGGCGATGGCCAGCCCCAGGCCCGACCCGTCGGCCTGGGCGTCGCCGCGTTCAAACCGCGCGGTCAGCGCCTGAAGCCGTTCTGGCGCCACCACCGGACCCGCGTTCGACACGCGGAACCAGCCGTCCGACGACAGCGAGACGCGCACCGGGGCGGTGTCGTCGCCGTGGCGCAGCGCGTTTTCCACCAGGTTGCGGCACAGGATGCCGAACGCATCGGGATCGAGGTCCGACACCACCGGCGTGTCGGGCAGGGTGGTCGCGATCCGGCCGGGACCGGCGGCGCGGGACAGGTCGTCCAGCACCACGCGCGCGGCGGTGCGCAGATCGGCGGGGGCGTCCAACCTGAGGCGCCCGCCCTCGGCCCGGGCCAGTTGCAGCAGGCGCTCGGACATGCGGGTCAGGCGCTTCAACGCGGTCTCGATGTCGGCGGCACGGGCCTGCGCGGCGGGGTCCTGGGTTTCAGCCCGCAGGCGCTGGGCCTGGGCGATGGCGCCGGCCAGCGGCGTGCGCAGTTCATGCGCGGCATTGGCGGCAAAGCTGCGCTCGGCCTCGAATGCGCCGCGCAGCCGGTCCAGCAGCGCGTTCTGCGCGGCGGCCAGCGGTGCCAGTTCGGCGGGAAGATCGTCGGCCGGAACCGGCGCCATGTCGCGTTCGTTGCGGCGTTCGAGGGTTTCGCGAAACCGTCTGAGCGGCGCCAGACTGGCCCGCACCGCCAGCACGATGGCCAGCAGCGTCAGCGGGATCACAATCAGGATCGGCAGGCCCAGACCCATCTGCACCTCGCGCGCGACGCCGGCGCGATGGTCCAGAGGTTCCGCCACGGTGATGCGGATCGAATCGCGCAGCGCGGCATCGCTGAAGGTCCGGTGGGTCGCGGAATCGGCAAAACCGACCCCCTGCCAGGGGGGGAAATCGGCGGGGTTGGCGTCATGCGATTGCAGCAGGATCCGGCCCTGCGCGTCTGTCACCAGATAGGTGAAATGCTCGACATGATCGCGATTCGCGCTCAGATGCTGGGTCACGCCCTCTTCGTCGCGGTCGATGACGTCCATCACCGCCAGCGGCAGCAGGCGCTGTGCGGTCTCCTCGAGCGCCGAATCGAACACCTCGTCGATTTCCTGGCGCAGCATCACGGCGGTGACCGTGGCCGTGGCCACCCACAGCACGCTGAGCAGCAGGCCGATGGTCAGGCCCAGGCGCAGTTGCAGGCTGCGCGGCGCCGTCATGGCGTGCCCAGCCGGTAACCCAGTCCCCGTTCGGTCACGATGATGCCCGCGCCCAGTTTCTTGCGCAGGCGGCTGACGTGGACTTCGATGGTGTTGCTCTCGACCTCGGCATCAAAGGCGTAAAGCTTGTCCTCGAGCTGGGCCTTGGACATCAGCTGATCGGGGCGGGTCAGCAGGGCCTCGAACAGGGCCCATTCGCGCGCCGTCAGCGTGACGGGCCGCCCGTCTCGGCGGATCGACCGGGCGCTGAGGTCGATTTCCAGCGCGCCGTGGGCGATGATCGGATTGGGATTGCCGCTGTAGCGCCGCGCCACCGACCCGATGCGCGCGCTGAGTTCGGCCAGATCGAAGGGCTTTACCAGATAGTCGTCGGCGCCGGCGTTCAGCCCTTCGATCCGGTCGCTGACCTGGTCCAGCGCGGTCAGGATGATGACCGGGGTCACATCGCCGCGCCCGCGCAGGGTCTTCAGAAAGCCGATCCCGCGTCCGTCGGGCAACATCAGGTCCAGCAGGACCAGGTCATAGGCTGCGCCCGCCATCGCATCGCGCGCGGCATCGAGCCGCGTCACCCAGTCCGGCGAATGGCCGTCGCCCGCGATCTGGTCGCGCACGGCGGCGCCCAGAACGGTGTCGTCCTCGATCAGCAGGATTCGCATGGGCTCTCCGGTCGTTCCGTTTTCTGGCTCTTGCTCCCATTCCCGCCTGACACCAGGCTGACGCGACCCGTGCGTGCGCTTCAGGCTGGCGTCAGCTTGGGGGTGCACAACGGGCCTCGGGAAAGGCCGGTATGGAGTTTGGCCCATGACGAAGACACTGACAATCGCCGCCGTTCTGGCGCTGTCACCCCTCAACGCATGGGCCGACGCCAATTGCTTCGTGCCCATGGCTGACTGGCAACCGCGCGAGGCCGTCGCCCGCCTGGCCGAGGAAAACGGCTGGCAGGTCCGGCGCATCAAGATCGACGATGGCTGCTACCAGATTCGCGCCACCGACGCGCAGGGCCGCCGAATCGAGGTGACGGTGCAGCCCGCCACGCTCGAGGTGCTGGAGTTCGAGATCGACGACTGATCCCGGCGCCCTCGCCCCCCCCCATATTTTTCGCCCCAACCCGATCCCACGGACCGACCGTTCCCCGGTCCCGACTGGCCCCGCCCCGCAACCTCAGGGCGGGGCCTTTTTCGTCTGCCGTGGGGCCCGGGTTTCTGACGCCAAGCTGAAGCAGAAAATCACCGCGTGTCAGGAAACCCTCAGGCAGGGACGGCAGGTTGGGGACATCGAAACGGATCGACCAACCAAGGAGATGACCGATGAAAAAGACCTTTGCCCTTCTCGCCGTGACCACCGCCCTCAGCGCGGCGCTGGCCGTTCCGGCCCTGGCGGACCGGATGAATGCCACCCACGGCCAGCCCGACAACGAAATGCCCGCAGCCCGGGCGAACGGCGACCGCGATGAGGGCGGCTTCTCGCTGTTCCGCATCTTTGGGCGGCATCACGACGACGACGACCACGGCCGCGGCCATCGCAGCCATCACGACGACGATGACGACGACGACGGCTATGGCCGCGCCGGCTCGAACGCGGCGCCTGCGGGCACCGTGCCGCCCCCTTCGAACGGCTTGATCGGTGGCGGCGCCCCGACCGTGCGCGTGAACTGACGGCGCCCAGGACGCAAGCGTGCGCGTGACCCGATCGCGCGCACAGCCCCCTATTTTCAAGAAATGACGAGGCCTATCGTGATGAAATCCCTTCTGGCCGCTCTGGCCCTGACCACCGCCCTGACCGTTCCGGGGCTGGCCGCGGCCCGGCCCGTGACCTTGCGCACGACCATGGCGAATTATGGCGGTGCGGGCGCCTATCTGGCGATCTACGTCACCGACGCCAACGGCCGCTATGTCGGCAGCCTGTGGATGGCTGGCGGGCATTCGCGCTATTACCAGCACCTGAGCGAATGGTATCGCGCCACCGGCGGCGATCTGGCGCAGATCAACGGCATCACCGGCGCCAGCGTCGGGGCCGGGCGCACGCTGGAGATCAGCTTCGACCTGGCGGATTCGTTGTTCGATGCCGGCTATACGCTGCACATCGACGCCGCCGCCGAGGACATGCGCGAAAGCCCCAATGACGTGTCGGTGCCGCTGACCACCCAGGGCGCCGGGCAGACGGTGCGCGGCCGGCGCTACGTCGCGGGCTTCACCTACAGCATGTAAGACAGGAGACACGGCGATGATCCGCGCGATTCACCGTTGGCCGGGGCTGCTGGCACTGGCTCTCATCACCCTGCTGGCGCTGTCGGGCGCGGTTCTGTCGGTGTTTCCGGCGGCCGATGCCCTGTCCTCGCCCCAGGCCGAGGCCGGGCTCAGCGCCGCGACGCTGGTGCAGCGCGTCGAGCAGGCGATTCCGACGGTCGAACAGATCCGCCGGGCGCCCTCGGGGCGGATCACCGCCTACTGGTTCGACAACGGAACGCCCCACGCCGCGGTCATCGACCCGGCGACGGGGCAGGCCGCGGGCTCGGCCGATCCGAATGCGTTCGAGCGCTGGATGGTGGATCTGCACCGCTCGCTGTTCCTGGGGGACGGCGGGCGCTGGGCCATGGCCGCGGGCGCGCTGGCGATGCTGGTGCTGACGCTGTCGGGCGCGATGATGGTGGCGCGGCGCACGGGCGGCTGGCGGCGCTGGCTGGCGCCCCTGCGCGGGCCGCTGGCCGGTCGGCTGCATGTCGAACTGGCGCGGGTGGCCGTGCCCGGGCTGATGCTGTCCTCGGCCACGGCGCTGTGGATGACGGCCTCGACCTTTGGCTATCTGCCGGACGAGGGGATGGACCCGCCCTTTCCCGCGACCGTCAGTGGCCAGACGGGCTTTGACCCGGCGACCGCGCCGCTCCTTGCGCAAACGCCGGTCAGCGACTTCCGGCAACTGTCCTGGCCCTATCCCGGCGACGCGACCGACGTGTTTGCCGTCAAGACCGCCCAGGGCAGCGGCTATCTGGACCAGGGCAACGGGTCCGCGCTGGGTTGGGCCGACCGCACCGGCTGGCAGCGCGTGTCCGACACCATTGTCATGCTGCACACCGGGCAGGGCGCGGCGCTGATCGGTCTGGCGCTGGGGCTGATGGCGCTGGCGGTGCCGCTGATGGGGGTGACCGGGTTCATCGTCTGGCTGACCGGGCGGCGCGGGCGCCCGCGCATCAAGCACAACCTCGCGGCGGGCAAGGCCGGCACGGTGTTGCTGGTCGGCAGCGAGGGGGGCAGCACCTGGGGCTTCGCCGCCACGCTGCACCGCGCCCTGACCGAGGCCGGCCACGGCGTCCACACCGGCGCGCTGTCCAGCTTCGATCCGGCGCGCTATCCCCACGCCGAACGCTTCGTGATCCTGGCCGCGACCTATGGCGACGGCGACGCGCCGAGTTCCGCCAAGGGGTTCCTGAGCGCGCTGGACCGCGCGCCGCACGCCCCGGTCGCTGTGCTGGGCTTCGGCGACCGCAGCTTTCCGGCCTATTGCGCCTTTGCCCGCGCGATCGAGACCCGCGCCCAGACCCTGGGATGGCAGGCGCTGATCCCCTTCGACACCGTGGATCGCCAGTCGCCGCAGGACTTTGCCCGCTGGGGCCGCGCGCTGGGCGAGGCCCTGGGCCATCCCCTGGAACTGGCGCACCACCCGGTCCGACCGGTCACGCAGGACCTGGTGCTGGTCAGCCGCCGCGACTATGGCGCCGAGGTTCAGGCCCCCACCGCGATCCTGCGCTTTGCCCTGCCGCGGATGTCGCTGTGGCAACGTCTGGCGCGGCGCGGCCTGGCGGGCTTTGCCGCCGGCGATCTGATCGGCATCCTGCCCCGGGGGTCCGAGGTGCCGCGCTTCTATTCCCTGGCGTCCTCGCGCCACGACGGCTTTGTCGAGATCGTGGTGCGCAAGCACAGCGGCGGTCTGTGCTCGGGCCAGTTGATGGCGCTGGAGCCGGGTCAGAGCATCGCCGCCTTCCTGCGCCCGAACCCGGGGTTCCGGCCCGCCGGCAAGCCGCTGATCCTGATCGGCGCGGGCACCGGGATCGGCCCTCTGGCCGGGTTCATCCGCGGCAATGGCAAGCGCCGGCCGGTGCACCTGTTCTTTGGCATGCGCCACGCCGACAGCGACTTTCTCTATGCCGAGGATCTGGCCACCTGGCACGCCGATGGCCGCCTGTCCGCGCTGACCACCGCGGCCTCGCGCGGGGACCGGCCGCACTATGTGCAGGACGCGCTGCGCAACGAGGCCGGGCAGGTCGCGCGGATGATCCGCGACGGTGCGCGGGTCATGGTCTGCGGCGGGCGTGGCATGGCGGCCGGCGTGACCGAGGCCCTTGCCGAGATCCTGGAACCCTGGGGCCTGACGCCGGCCATGCTGAAAGCCGAGGGGCGCTATGTCGAAGACACCTACTGACCGCCTGGCGCTGAATGGCGCGACGATGGGAACGCGCTGGTCGGCGCTGGTCCAGGTCCCGCCTGGGTTCGATGACGCGCCTTTGCGCCTGGCGATGCAGGCCGCCGTCGCCGAGGTGGACGCGCAGATGTCCACCTGGAAGCCCGACAGCGACCTGATGCGCCTGAACCGTGCGCCCGTCGGCGAATGGGTCGAATTGCCCGCGCGGCTGATGGCGGTGCTGGACCTGGCGCTGGCGATCGGCGGGGCCTCGAACGGGGCGTTCGACATCGCCACGGGCGACGCGGTTGCCGCCTGGGGCTTTGGCCCCGACACCGCCGACGAGGGCCGTATTCGCGCGGCCGCCACAGCCGTGCGCCCCGGTGCCGGTGCGATGCTGGACCTGGATCCGGCCGGGTTGAGGGCGCGTAAACGCGCGCCGGTGACGCTGGATCTGAACGGGATCGCAAAGGGTTATGGCGTCGATCGCCTGGCCGAGGTGGCGCTGGGCTTTGGCCTTTCGGGCGCGCTGGTGGGAATTGATGGCGAACTCAGGGCGCTGGGCGGTCCCTGGTCGGTTGCGGTGGAACGCCCCGATCCCGACCGCCGCGCCCCGCATTCGGTGCTGGCGCTGAAGGACGCGGCGGTGGCGACCTCAGGCGATTACCGCCACCGGGTGATGGTGCGCGGACGGGCGTTGTCGCATACCATGGATCCCTTGCGCGGCCTGCCGCTCATGGATGGCCCGGCCTCGGTCACGGTCGTTGCCGGCACCTGCGCCGAGGCCGACGCCTGGGCGACCGCGCTGATGGTCCTGGGCCCCGAGGCCGGCGCAGACGTGGCCCGGAAGCGCGGTCTCGATGCCCTGTTCCTGATGCACGCGCCTCTGGACGAGGGGCTGCGCCCGGTCGCGGTCGGGCCGCTGTTCGGGGCAGGGGACGGCGGCGCGGGCGCGTGATTCTTACAAAACTGTAATGGTGGCGTCATGAAACTGTGGGTTGAGGGGGCCACGCTGACAGGGCTGACCGACGACGGAGTCCACCGTGTCACCGCCCCGCAACCGAACCGTGTTCCTGTCTGACTTGCATCTCGGTGCGATCGGGTCACGCCCGGACCTTGTGCTTGCCTTTCTGCGCGCCAACCCGGCCGCGACCTATGTTCTGGCTGGCGACGTGCTGGACCTGTGGCAACCCCTGTTGCCCCATTGGCGGACCGAGGATCAGGCCGTCATCGACCACCTGAACCGGCGTCAGGCGCAGGGCGCGGCCCTGGTCTGGCTGCGCGGCAACCATGACCCCGATCCCGCGCGGGCCCCCGCCCATGTTCGCCTGAACGCAACCCCCGTGGCCCGCCATGTCCACACCGCCGCCAACGGCGCGCGCTATCTGGTCGTGCATGGCGACGAGGCCGACTCGCGCCTGGTGCGCGCCCATGTGATGACCCGTCTGGGCAGTCGCATCGACCACGCGTTGAGACGCCTGGACCACGGCCTCAGGCGCCTGCGGCGCGGCACGCGCGGCGAGGCCCGCGGCCTGGTCGAGGGGGTGCTCATCACGCTGAACCGTCTGGCCTATGCCCGGCGCTCGCACGAACGCCGCCTGGTCGCCATGGCGCGGGCCGAGGGGCTGGACGGCGTGATCTGCGGGCATTTCCACATCGCCGGCCTGAATGCCGATCACGGCCTGCTCTATGCCAATTGCGGCGACTGGATGGACAGCTTCACCGGTCTGGTCGAACGCCGCGACGGGGCGCTGCACCTGGCCGGGGGCCGCCCGGCACCGGCCGCCGCCCCCGTTTCCCTTGCGACCCCTGCGCTTGGCAACGTGCCGTCCCCGGGCGGGCCGTCGCCCGAACCGGTGCCGGTGCTGACGATGGTGCGGTCATGAGCGCGACCCTGGCAATCCTGGTGCTGGCGTCGGGGGTGCTGGCGGTGCATCTGGCCACGGTTCTGTTGGCGCTGCGGCGCCTGCGCCCGCACCAGGGCACGGCGGGCGTGATCGGCACCCCGCGCGTGACGCTGTTGCGGCCCGTCTGCGGTCTGGACCCCTTCGACGCCGAGACCCTGACCTCGAGCTTTCGGCAGGATTACCCGGGATTCGAGGTGATCTTCTGCGCCCAGCGGCCTGACGATCCGGTGATTGCGCTGATCGAACGGTTGATCGCGGCGCATCCGCAGGTGCCCGCGCGGCTGATGATCGGCGACGATCCGGTGTCGCGCAATCCCAAGCTGAACAACGTCTGGAAAGGGTGGCACGCCGCCCGGCACGACTGGATTTGCATGACCGACAGCAACCTGCTGTTGCCGCCCGACTATCTGGCGACCGTGGTTTCGGCCTGGCGCGAGGGCACCGGGCTGGTGTCCTCGCCCGCGGTGGGCATCCGTCCGCAGGGCTGGGGCGGGCATCTGGAATGCGCCGTTCTCAACGGCAATCAGGCGCGCTGGCAGCTGGCGGCGGACAGCCTGGGCGACGGTTTCGCACAGGGCAAGACGCTGTTCTTCAACCGGCCGCTGCTGGAGCGGGCGGGCGGGTTGCGCGCCCTGGGGCGTCTGATCGCCGAAGACGCGGCCGCAACCCATGTCGTGCGCGGCCTGGGGCTGAAAGTGCGCCTGACGCCAATGCCGTTTGCGCAGCCGGTGGGTCGGCGCAGCCTGCGGCAGGTCTGGGACCGCCAACTGCGCTGGAGCCGCGTGCGCCGCGACGGGTTCCCGGGCCTTTTCGCGCTTGAGGGGCTGAACTCGGCGCTGCCTTTGGCGCTGGTGCTGGCGGGGCTCGGCAATCTCGGGGTTGCGCTGGCGTTTCTGGCGCTTTGGTATGCCGCCGAATGGCACCTGACACGCCGCGCGGGCTGGCCCGCGACCTGGCGCGACGCGCTGGCCCTGCCGCTGCGCGACGCGATGCTGCCGGCACTGTGGCTGGCGACGTGGCGCAGGCGCGGGTTCACCTGGCGCGGCACCCCGATGGACGAGGCACCGGCCCGCCCATGACCGCCACCGCCGAGTTGCTGGGCCTGGTGCGCAGTCACGGAACGCTGATCCTGGCGCCATTGGCGGTGCTCGAAGGGCCCATCGTCTCGATCGTCGCGGGCTATCTGGCCAGCCGGGGCCTGCTGCTGTTGAAGGCCGTGATCCCGGTGGTGATCCTGGCGGACCTGGTGGGGGATGTCGCGCTCTATGCGCTGGGCCGTTGGGGACGGCGCTTTCTGCCACCCCGGCCGTCGCTGGCGCGGATGGCCCGGCGCCTGCGCGCCGATGGCACCCGGATTCTGGTGGTCGGAAAGCTGACGCATACGGCCGGTTTCGCGGTGCTGATCGCCGCCGGGATCGCCCGCATGCCGCTGGCACGTTTCCTGGTGGTCAACCTGCTGGCGACGATCCCCAAAAGCCTGTTCTTCCTGGCCCTGGGCTGGATCTTTGGCGCGGCCTGGGCGCAAGAAGGCGGGCCCTGGGTCTATGTCGCGGCCTTGACAACGCTGGTCCTGTTTGCCCTGTTCCTGTGGCAACCATGGAGGCGCCGATGATTACCGCGATCGTGCCCGCCTGGAACGAATCCGCCCGGATTGGCGCGGTGCTGTCGGCGCTGGTCGGCCACCCGATGCTGTCGCGCGTGCTGGTGGTCGATGACGGATCGACCGACGGCACGGCCCGGGCCGCCCGTCTGGCCGGGGCCGAGGTTCTGGCCCTGCCGGTCAACGGCGGCAAGACCGCCGCGCTGGCCGCCGGGATCGCCGCGTCACGCACGCCCTTTCTGATGCTGATCGATGCCGATCTTCTGGGCCTCGGGCCTGAGGATATCGCCCGTCTGGCCCTGCCGGTGCTCACCGGACGGTCGGCGGTGACGCTGTCCTTGCGGGGCAACGCCCCCAGGCCCTGGCATTGGCTGGGGGTCGATTACATCTCGGGCGAGCGGGTGCTGCCACGTTCGCTGATCGAGCCGGTGCTGGACCGTCTGCCGGGCCTGCCGCGCTTTGGATTCGAGGTGTTCCTGAACGCGCTTATCCTCGACGCGGGCCTGCAACCCGAAATCATCGCCTGGCCGGGCGTCGCCAGCCCGCCCAAGGTCCGCAAGCAAGGGATCTGGCCGGGGCTGCGCGCCGACGCGCGGATGCTGCGCGACATGATGCGCACGGTTCCCCCGCTGGGTCTGATGCGCCAGATCGCGGCGTTCAGCCCACGCCTGAACGGCGCGGCGCGGGACGCGCCGACCTATGGCGCAAGCACGGCGCTTCATCATCGCCCTTGAGGCGCGCGCGCCGGCGACCGTTCAGTCCAGCAGGGCCCGCAGTTCGGCCATCTCTCCCGCGGTGATCCCGGTTTCGGTGGGTTTGAACAGGCCGCGCAGCTCGGTGCCGGTGGCGGCGAGCGTGTCGCCGTTCATCACCGTATAGGTCAGACGCAGGGTCCTTTGCCCCCATTCCGCGCCCGTCATGTGCACCGTGATCCGGTCGTTGGGCCGCATCGGACGGCGAAAGCGGGCGTCCGATTCCATCAGCCCCGCGCCCACCGCGCCGACCTGCCGGCACAAGGCCGCGTGCCCGCCAAAGCGCGCCAGCCAATCGTGAAAGCAGCGATCGAACCAGCCGTAGATGTTCGGGTAGAACACGATCCCCGCCGGATCGCAGTCGCCGAAGGTCACGGTATAGTCGATGCTGTGGAGGTCGCTCATGCGCTCAGCCTTCCAGTCGGGCCAGATCGGCCACGCCGCCAATGGTGGCGCGGATGCGGTGCAGCAAGTTCAGCCGGTTGCGGCGCAGGACCTGGTTGTCGGTGTTGATCTGCACGGCGGTGAAAAACGCGTCGATGGGCGCGCGCAGCGCGGCCATGGCGGCCATGGCGGCGGCGAAATCCTCGGTCTGCATGGCGGGGGCGATCCGCGCTTCCGCCGTGTCGAGGGCGGCGAACAGCGCCGTTTCCTCGGGCGTTTCCGCGAATTTGGGATCGGCGCCATAGGAATATTCGACGCCATCCTTGGCCTCGGCCTGGGTCAGGATGTTGTTCGCGCGCTTGAAGCCCTGCACCAGGTTTTCGCCGTCTTCGGTTTTCAGCGTGTCCGAAAGCGCCCGCGCCCGGTTGACCAGCAGCGTCAGGTCGTCATTGCCGGGCATCGCCAGACAGGCGTCGATGACGTCGTGGCGAATGCCCTCGTCGCGCAGGAAGACCTTCAGGCGGTCGTGGAAGAAGGCCAGCAGATCAGGGCCCGCGCCGCCCGGGTAGCCCTTGGCAAAGACGCCGTTCAGGGGTGCGCGCACACCATTCCCCAACACCAGCCGGATCACCCCCAGCGCGGCGCGGCGCAGGGCGAAGGGGTCCTTTGAGCCGGTGGGTTTCTCGTCGATCGCCCAGAAGCCGGTCAGCGTGTCGATCTTGTCGGCCAGCGCGACGGCGACCGAGACGGGTTCGGATGGAACGTCGTCGGACGGCCCGAGCGGCTGGTAATGCGCCTTGCAGGCGTTCGCCACGGCATCCGGCAGGCCGGCGGCCTTGGCGTAATAGACGCCCATCGTGCCCTGCAACTCGGGGAATTCGCCGACCATGGCGGATTGCAGGTCGGCCTTGGCGATCCGCGCGGCTTCCTCGGCCAGATCGGGCGAGGCGCCGACCAGGGGCGCGATCTCGCGCGCCAGCGCCGCGATGCGGTCGATGCGGGCTTTCTGGCTGCCGAGCTTGTTGTGGAAGGTGACGTTGGCCAGCCCCTCGGCCATGCCGGTCAACCCCTGGGTCCGAACCACCCGCAGGTCGTTCTCCCAGAAGAACTTTGCATCCGACAGGCGCGCGCGCAGCACCTTCTGGTTGCCCTTGAGGATCGTTTCGCCGTGGTCCGCGGTTTCCCGGTTGGCGACGGTGACAAAGCGGACGATCCGCCCGTCGGCACCCTTCAGCGAAAAGAACTTCTGATGTTCGCGCATCGAGGTTTGCAGAACCTCGGGTGGCAGGCTCAGGAATTCGGTGCCGATCTCGCCGACCAGCACGACGGGCCATTCGACCAGCCCGGCGACCTCGGCCAGCAGGCCCTTGTCCTCGACCAGCGAGAGCCCCAGCGCAAAGGCGCGGTTGCGGGTCTCGTTCTCGATCATGGCGGCGCGTTCGGTGGCGTCCAGCACGACAAAGGCGCGCTTCAGCCGGGCGGCATAATCGTCGAACGAGGTGACGGCAAAGGCATCGGGCGCCATGAAGCGGTGGCCGCGCGTGGTGTTGCCGGCGACGAGGCCGTCGATGTCCAGGGGCACGACCTCGGCCCCGGCCTCGGTCACCATCAGCGCAAGGATGGAATGCAGCGGACGCACCCAGCGCAGCGCGCCCGAGCCCCAGCGCATCGCCTTGGGCCAGGGGAAATTGCGGATCGTCCTTTCCAGCACCTCAGCCAGGATGGCCGAGGCTGGGCGGCCCGGGCGGGTCAGATGGGCGACGTAGAACGCGCCCTTCTTGTCCTCATGCGTATGAAGCTGGTCCATCGTCAGCCCGGTGGAACGCAGGAACCCGTCCAGCGCCTGTTGCGGCGCGCCGACCTTGGGGCCCTTGCGGTCCTCATGCTGGGTCGGGCTTTCGGCGCTGAGGCCCTCGATCGCAAGCACCAGGCGGCGCGGCGTGGAATAGGCGCGGGCATGGGCATAGGTCAGGCCCGCCTCGACCAGGCCGTCCGTCACCAGGCCGCGCAGATCCTCGGCGGCGCGAGTCTGCATCCGGGCGGGGATCTCTTCCGAGAAGAGTTCGATCAGGATATCGGGCATCGGAAACCTCAGTCGGCGCGGGTCGCCAGGGTCATGCGGCGTTTGGTGGCGGGGGGCGGCAACAGGGTGAACCCGGCGGCGCGCAGGATCGCCGCGCAGGCCTCGCCGGTTTCCTCGCCGTTGCGTTCGGGGCCGGTGTCGATGGCGACATGGCGGGTGCGGGACAGAACCTCGGTCGCGCCTTCCAGCACTTCGGGCTCGGCGCCTTCCGCGTCCATCTTGAGCAGGGCAATCGGGCCCAGCCCATGCGCCGCCGCGACGCTGTCCAGCGTCGTCGCTTGCGCGGTAAACGCGGCCACACCGTCGCCCGGCGGCAGGAAAATGGAACTGTCGGCCCGGCCCGGCGCACTGTAGAAGGTCAGCGCGCAGGCTTCCTTCCACAAGATCGCGCATTCGGTGGTAACGCCCGCGTGCGGTGCGACATTGCGTTGCAGGCAGGCGACCACCGTCGGGTCGCCGTCGATGCACAGCACCCGCGCCCCCGATTGCACCGCCAGCAGGGCGAAATCGCCGACATTGGCACCGATGTCGATGACCAACTCGCCGGGCGCGATGGCAAAGGTGCCGTCCAGGCCGAACTCGGCCGCCAGGCGGGTCATCCGCGCGTCCCAGCCGCGCCGATAGGACCGCCACAGCAACGCCGACGGCACGCGCAGCTCGTGCCCGGTGGTGCTGAGCACGAAGGCATCGCCATCACGGCGCACGGCCACGGGTTTCAACCCGTCGGCGCCGGTGCGCGACAAAAGGTTGTGCAACGCCAGATGCCAGCGGTCGCGCGGTCTCAGATCGAGTGTGTCGGTCATCGGCTTAACCTGGGGGCGGGGGCGGGCAGTCGTCGGGGGCGGGCTGGCCGTCAAAGACCTTTTCGCCGCAATGATTGATCTGCGGCCAGACATAGGCGCGACCATCGGGATACAGCGCCATCACGTGGTCGAACCCGTAGCGCGTGTTCGATTCCACCAGCACCGCGCGGGCGGCCCCGGTTTCCAGATCCTCGCCGATGGTCTCGGCGCTGAAACAGTCGAACCAGCCGGGGGCGTTCAGGGGCGTCGGGTCGGCATATTCCACCATCGGCGGCAGGCTGCCGGTGATGGCAAAGCAGGCCCGGTAGCGCAGCGGCGACGAGTCGCTGTCGATGCCCCGGAAATCCGCAATGTCGAGCCGCGCCGTGCCCCCGTCGGGCGTGGCGACCTGATAGCCGATCTGCGGCTCCAGTTCGGTATAGTATCCGTATACCTGCAGGTAATACATCGCCCCGCCCGCGATCAGCGCGGGGACGACCAGCAGCAGCGCGGCGATCTTGCCCTTGGTCACGCGACCCACCCCCCGGCTTCGGTCTGCACAAAGGCGTCGGCGCACTTCTTGGCCAGCGCGCGGACGCGGCCGATATAGGCTTGGCGTTCCGTGACCGAGATCACGCCGCGCGCGTCCAGCAGGTTGAACAGGTGGCTGGCCTTGATGCACTGGTCATAGGCGGGGTGCGCCATGACGATGCGCTTGCCGCTGTTGGGGTCCTGGGGGTCAAAGGCCAGCAGCCGCTCGCATTCGGCCTCGGCGTCCTCGAAATGCCTGAGCAGCATGTCGGTGGTCGCCGCGTCGAAGTTGTGGCGCGAATATTCCTGTTCGGTCTGCCGGAAGATGTGGCCATAGGTCAGCGGGATCGGCGCCTCGGGGTCGTTGAAGGGCATGTCCATCACGTGATCGATGCCCAGCACATACATGGCCAACCGTTCCAGACCATAGGTCAGCTCGCCCGAAACCGGGCGGCAGTCATGACCGCCGACCTGCTGGAAATAGGTGAACTGCGACACTTCCATACCGTCGCACCACACCTCCCAGCCCAGACCCCAGGCGCCCAGGGTGGGGGATTCCCAGTCGTCTTCCACAAAGCGGACATCGTGCAGCGCGGTGTCGATGCCGATCGCATCGAGCGAACCGAGGTAAAGCTCTTGCAGGTTCGGCGGCGAGGGTTTGATGAGCACCTGGTATTGGTAATAGTGCTGCATCCGGTTCGGGTTCTCGCCGTAGCGGCCGTCGGTCGGACGGCGCGACGGCTGGACATAGGCCGCTGCCCAGGGTTGGCTGCCCAGGCTGCGCAGGGTGGTCGCCGGGTGAAAGGTGCCCGCGCCGACCTCCATGTCATAGGGTTGCAGGATCGCGCAGCCCTTCGCGGCCCAATAGGCCTGAAGGCGCAGGATGATCTCCTGAAAGCTGCGGGGCTTCGCCGTGGAAACGGACATGTCGGACCTCAGGCAGTCTCGGATGGGCGCGCGCGAGGGGCGCGAATTTTCCGCCTCAATAGGCGCGCCTTTGTCCGGGGTCAACGCCGCAGCCCGGGCCGGACCGCCAGCGCCCGGGGAAAAAAGGCCGCGTGAGCCTCCGTGCACCCGACCTAACCGTTTTTTTATCGGTAAATGCTTGACGACCCTGTTAGGGTCCGCAAGGGAATCATTGAAATCAACCAATCGTGGACTGACCGTGACCGACCGTATTGTGAAAGTTCTTTTCGCCGCGTGCCTTGCCCTGCTTCTGACCCCGTTCGCCGCCCTCGCGCAGGCGACCCACTGGGTCCAGGTCGAGGCTCACGCGACCCTTCGCACGGCCGAGGAATTCGCGGCCCGCTATCAGCAACGCATCGGCAACATCGCCGGCTTCCGCATCGCGGGTGGCTGGTATGCGCTGGCGGTCGGCCCCTTTGCCACCGCCGACGAGGCCGAGGCCCGGCGCCAGCAGCTTCTGGCGTCGCGGGACATCCGCGAGGACGCCTATGTCACCGACGACAGCATCTATGGTCAGCAGTTCTGGCCAGCGGGCGGCAACGCGCTGGCCCAGGCCCCGGTGACGGACGCGACGACGGACGCAACGACCGAGGCGACGACCGCGGCGACGGCGGGCGATACGCCTGCGGCCCCGGAGCCCGCCGCGCAAGAGCCGGTCGTGGCCGATGCCCCGGCGGCGGACCCCGTCCAGGCCGAACCTGCGCTGGCCGACCTGCCCGAGGAAACCGTGGACGAGGCCCGGCGCCTTGAATACACGCTCGAACGCGACGACCGCATGGCGATCCAGATCGCGTTGCAGTGGTTCGGCTTTTACCGCAGCACCATCGACGCCGATTTCGGCCCCGGCACCCGCGCCGCGATTCGCAACTGGCAAGAGGCGCAGGGCTTCGACGGTTCGGGCTATCTGACCACCCGCCAGCGCGCCAACCTGTTGCGCAGCTATGACAGCGCCGTCGCCCGCTATGCCTTTGGCCCCTTCCGCGACGAGGCCGCCGGCATCGAAATGACCCTGCCCCTGGGCATGGTCGCGTTTGACCGCCACGAGGCCCCCTTCAGCCACTTCTCCGAGATCAACAATTCGGGGATGCGGGTGCTGTTGATCAGCCAGGAAGGCTCGCAAAGCGCGTTCTACGGGCTCTATGAAATCCTGCAAACGCTGGAAGTGATTCCGCTGGACGGTCCGCGCGAACGCAACCGCAACAGCTTCACCATCGACGGACGCAGCGCCACCCAGCGCGCGCATGTCGAGGCGCGCTATCAGAACGGCCAGATCAAGGGCTGGGCCCTGCTGTGGACCCCCGCCGCCGATGCGGATGCCGAACTGATCATGAACACGATGCGCGACAGCTTCCGCATGATCGACGGCGTGCTGCCGTCGGACATGGGCGCGACGGCGTCAACCGTGGCGCGGCGCGATCTGGTGTCCGGGCTCGAGGTGCGCCGCCCCGAGCATTCGCGCACCGGCTTCTTCGTCGATTCCACCGGCACCGTCGTCACCACGGCCGAGGCCGTCCAGGGCTGCGGCCGCGTCACCATCGACGAGGCCTATCTGGCCAACGTCCGTTCCGTCGATGCCGCCTCAGGCATCGCGGTGCTGACGCCCCAGGACCCGCTGGTGCCCCTGGCCTTTGCCCAGTTCGCCGCCACTGAACCCAGCCTGGACAGCGAAGTGCGCGTCGCTGGTTTCAGCTATCAGGACACGCTGACGCGGCCGATCGTGACCTTTGGCCGGCTCAGCGAAGCGTCGGGCCTGAACGGCGAGGCCGATCTGCGCACGCTGACGCTGGACGCCCAGCCCGGCGATTCCGGTGGTCCGGTGTTCGACGGATCGGGCGCGGTGATCGGCATGTTGCTGCCGCGCCCGGCCACCCCTGGCCGGATGCTGCCCGAGGACGTGAACTTTGCCGTCTCGGCGCAGGCGATCCAGGCGGCGCTGACCGGCGCGGGCGTTTCGCCCAGCGTCAGCAGCGGCACCCGGGCCATGTCGCCCGAGATGCTGACGCGCATGTCGGGCGATCTGTCGGTTCTGGTGTCCTGCTGGAACTGACGGTCACGAACGGAACGAAATCGGGGGGCGCGGTCCACGGGGCCGCGCCCCTTTGCCATGGCGCAACAGCCTGAGGACCCGCGAAATTTCTGCGCTTGCACGGTCGGCGTTTCGGCCTATCCTGCGCCCCGTCAGGAGAACCCCATGGCAACCAGAAACCTCAGCCTCGTCGATTACACCGAAATCACCGGTTCGGCGCCCATCGCGCTGCGCTCGCACGGGTGGCGCGCGAAGTGCCTGCAACGGCTGGTGCGGCTGGACATGCCGGTGCCGCGGACCGTCGCGCTGTCCTTTGAGGCGGTGCGCGCGATCGCGGCGGGCTCGATGCCCGAACTGACCGCGTTGACGGGCCGGTTTGAGGCCGGGCAGCTTCTGTCCGTGCGCCCCTCGGCCGAGAACCCCGACTGGGGCGGACCGGGGGCGATCCTGAACATCGGCATGAACGACGAGCGCCACGCCGAGATCGCCGAACGCTGCGGCGAGCCGGTCGCGACCGCGCTGTATCTTTCCTTTGTGCAGTCCTATGCGCAGCACGTCGCGCGGCTGGACCCCGACATGTTCGCGGTGGTGGAACCGTGCCTGCCGGCGCTACAGGCCGCGCTCTACGACTATGAAAAGGAAATGGAGGAACCCTTTCCCCAGGACCCGCGCAAGCAACTGGCCGAGGTTCTGCGCTCGATGGCGCGCGCGTGGGAGGGGACCTCGGCGCGGCTGCTCCGACAGGCCAAGGGCGCCCCTGAGGAGGCCGGTCTGGGCCTGGTCGTGCAGGCCATGGCGGGCGGGCTGGGCACGGGCGAAAGCGGCGCCGGCGTGATCCAGTTCATTGAGCCCGTGACCGGCGCGCCGCAGGTGACCGGGCGCTACGCGGTCCGGGGCCAGGGACGCGAGGCGATCTCGAACAATCCGCAGGCGATCTATCTGACCAAGGACCCGCGCGGCCCCTCTCTGGAAGAACAGGAACCCGCGGCCTTTGCCGAACTGATCCGTCACGGCGCGGTCTGCCGCCAGAAGCTGCGCGAGGAAATGCAGATCGAGTTCACCATCACCGGCGGCAAGCTGTGGGTGCTGGACGCGCTCAAGGTTCCGCGCAACAGCCGCGCCGCGGTGCGTATCGCCGTGACCCTGGCCGAGGACGGCATCATCACCCGCAAGGAAGCGTTGATGCGCGTCACCCCGCGGGCGTTGTCGGACCTGCTGCACCGTCAGGTCGATCCGCGCGGCGCCCGCGACGTGATCGCGCGCGGTATTGCCGCCAGCCCCGGCGCGGCCACCGGGCGGCTGGTCTTTACCTCGACCGGCGCGCAAGCCAGCGCCGCGCGCGGCGAACCCTGCATCCTGGTGCGGCGCGAAACCTCGCCCGAGGATATTCGCGGGATGCACGCGGCGGCGGGCGTCCTGACCGAACGCGGCGGCATGACCAGCCACGCGGCGGTGATCGGGCGCGGCCTGGGCGTGCCCTGTATCGTCGGCGCCTCCGGCCTCAGGATCGACCTGAAGGCCCGGCAGTTGCACACCGCGCGCCACGTCCTGATCGAGGGCGATCTCATCACCATCGACGGCACCGCCGGCGAGGTTCTGCGCGGCGAGGCCGTGATGCTGGAGCCGGCGCTGGACCATTGGTTCAGCACGTTGCTGGACTGGGCGGACGCGCTGCGCGACATCGGCGTGCGCGCCAATGCCGACACGCCGGCGGATGCGCGCATCGCCCGCGGGTTCAAAGCCGAGGGCATCGGCCTGTGCCGGACCGAACACATGTTCTTCGAAGATGACCGCCTGACCGTCATGCGCGAGATGATCTTTGCCGACAGCGGCCAGGAACGTGCTGCCGCGCTGGCCCGTCTGCTGCCCATGCAGCGGTCGGATTTTCAGGAGCTCTTCGCCATCATGCAGGGCTTGCCCGTGTGCATCCGCCTGTTCGACCCGCCGCTGCACGAATTCCTGCCCCACACGCGCGAGGGGATGAAGCAGTTGGCCGACGCGCTGGACAAGCCCCTGTCCGAGGTGACCCGCCGGGCCGAGGAACTGGCCGAGTTCAACCCGATGCTGGGTCTGCGCGGCGTGCGGCTGGGTGTGACCCTGCCCGAAATCTACGAGATGCAGGCCCGCGCCATCTTCGAGGCGACGATCGAAACTGGCCGCCGGGGCGAAAAGGTGGTCCCCGAGATCATGATCCCGCTGGTCAGCGCCATGCGCGAGGTCGAACTGGTCAAGGCCCGTATCGACGCCGTCGCGGCCGCCGTGCGCGTGGAAAAGGGCACCCCGTTCGAATATCGTCTGGGCGTGATGGTCGAGACGCCCCGCGCCGCGCTCAGGGCGGCCGAGATCGCCCAGCACGCCGATTTCATGTCCTTTGGCACCAATGACCTGACGCAGATGACCTATGGCCTGTCGCGCGATGACGCCGGGCGCTTCATGTCCTATTATGTGCAGGCCGGCGTCTTCCCCGAGGACCCGTTCCACGTGCTGGACACCGAGGGCGTGGGCGAATTGCTGCTGATCGCGGCCGAGCGTGGCCGCAGCGCGCGCAAGGACCTGACGCTGTCCATCTGCGGCGAGCATGGTGGCAGCCCCGAATCGATAGCCTTCTGCCGCGAGGCGGGCTTCGACTATGTCTCGTGTTCGCCATTCCGCGTTCCGGTGGCGCGTCTCGCCGCGGCGCAGCTGACCCTGCACGAAGCCGACGCGGCCGAACCGATGCCGGACCTGCGCTGACAGCGCAAACCGGGCGCCGTCGGGCCCGGTGCCGGCGTTGCGGCGCTGCGGCGATAGGCGGCAGGGGCTGGCGGCGCGCCATTGTGGACGCGCGGCGGATTTTGCGCTATGAAACCGATGGGGACCTGCGGTCTTGGGGGGAGACCGGGCCGCGCTTTTCCCGCTGTGAAACCAGATGAAACCGCAAGAAATGCGGTGACCGGACGCCCTTGGCACGGCTTTTGTGCTGCCACGGCTGACAGAGGATGGACGGTATGGGACTGATGCATCGTTTGGCGCCCTTGGGGGCTGCCGTCGCCTTGATCGTATCGTTGCTGCCCGCGCCCGCGGCGGCAGACCTGCCGCTTGAGCAGAGCCTCGCCATGGCGTTGAGCGCCGAACGCGAGGCCATGCGCGGTGTGAGTTCGGCGCTGGTCAGCCGTGCGACGACGCCCTTGGCCGAACCCTCGGCGATCCGGCGCTATGACATCGGGTATCTGATGTCGATGCCGCAATCCAACGACTCCGCGGTCCAGTGCCTGCAAGAGGCCATCTATCACGAGGCCCGGGGCGAGGATGTCTATGGCCAGTTCGCCGTGGCCGAGGTGATCCTGAACCGCGTCGATCTGCCGAATTACCCCGACAGCGTCTGCGGCGTGGTGCATCAGAACGCCGGGCGCCGGAACGCCTGCCAGTTCAGCTATGCCTGCAACGGGCGGTCGCGAGCGATGACCGAACCGACCGCGCGGCGCCTCGCCAATGCCATTGCGCAGGTCATGATCGCCGGTGCACCGCGCGAACTGACCGACGGTGCGACGCATTTCCACACCTCGGGTGTGCGGCCGCGCTGGGCGGCCAGCTTTCGACGCACCGCGCGCTACGGCTCGCATCTGTTCTACCGCGAACCCTTGCGGTTTTCGAGCAACTGATCCGATCGGACACACCGACGTGTCGTCCCGGGGCCGTTTCTGGCCGCTCATGGGCTGGGCTTGACGCGCTGGCGGGGGTAAGAGGCGCCATCATGTCCCGACCGGAGGCTCGCCATGAGCACCGACAGCCACCTGGCCTTTGCCCATCCCGAAGAACGCGCCGAAGCCACCGCCTCGGCCGATCCGCGTGATCGGATTTCGTTGCGCGACTATCAGGTCGAGGCCGAGATCGGCGCCTTCCAGACCGAGCGCGGCCATACCCAGCGGCTGATGTTCAATATCGTGGTCGAGGTGCGGCCCCAAACGGGCCCGGTCGATGACGACGTGGACAAGATCATGTCCTACGACACCATCACCGAGGCCATCGCCGACGAACTGGCGGCGGGCCGGTTGAACCTGCTTGAAACGCTGGCCGAACACGTCGCGGAACGCATCCTTGCGCATCCCCGCGCGATGCGGGCCTTCATCCGCATCGAAAAGCTGGATCGCGGGCCGTTCAAGCTGGGGGTCGATATCATCCGCACCGCCGCCGCGCAGCCGGTGCGCCAGCAGACCGGCGATCAGCTCGCCGTGCATCCGATCGTCGTCTACCTGGACAACGCCCATATCGCCGCGCCCGACCTGCCGGCCCGCATCGACGTGCTGGCCGCGGGTGGTATGCCGGTGGTGCTGTGCGTCGGCCTGCCCGACAAGGACGTGCCCGCGGTCGATGTGACCGCCGTGCAGCGCCGCATCGACCTGCTGGCCATCGAACAGAACGCCTGGGTGCTGGCCGGGCGGGACCGCCGCTGGCTGGTCACCGAATCGCGCACGGAAATCGACTAAACGATCCGACAGGGCCGCACCATCGTCTGGGCGCCGTCGAAGCTGGTGCTGGACACGCCCGACGCGCCGATCCAGCACGCCGCGAACGGTCCGGCGTTGGCGCTTTGGCTGGCGGAATCGCTGGCGGCGCAGGTGATGTTCCTGCCCGAGGGTATCCGGCTGTCGGCAGGAAGCCGCGTGCGTCTGGAAACATTTCCGGCCTGAGCCCCCGGCGCGCTTGCCTTGGCCCCCGCGATCTGATTCTCAAAGGGTATGACCTCGCCGCTGCATCCCGTTCCGCGCACCGATCTGCCGCGCCCGCCCGGCGCCCTCCCGTTGGCGGGCTCGGCGCATGTGTGGTGGGACGCGACCGGCGTCGCGCGGCCCGCGGCACTGTCCGCGCCGCGTCCGATCCTGCCGGGTCTGCCCGTGGACCGGCCGCTGGTGATGGGCATCGTCAATGTCACGCCCGACAGCTTCAGTGACGGCGGCACCCTGGGCGGGGTGCCCGAGGCCGTGGCGCGCGCGCAGGCGATGGTCGCGGCCGGGGCGGATATCCTGGACATCGGCGGCGAAAGCACCCGTCCCGGCGCCGCCGAGGTCCCCTCCGACGCCGAAATAGTCCGCACCGCGCCGGTCATCGCGGCGATCCGCGCGGCTGGAATTGCCACGCCGATCTCGATCGACACGCGCAAGGCCGGCGTGGCCCAGGCCGCGCTGACGGCCGGGGCGAATATCGTCAACGATGTCTCGGCCCTGTCGTGGGACCCCGATCTGGCCCGCGTCACCGCCGAGGCCGGCGCGCCGATCTGCCTGATGCATGCGCAGGGCACACCGCAGACGATGCAGCAGGCGCCCCGTTACCAGGACGTTCTGGGCGAGGTTTACGACTATCTCGCCCGGCGGATGGACCACGCGGTCGCGCAGGGGATCGCCCCCGAGCGGCTGATTTCGGACGTCGGCATCGGCTTTGGCAAGACGCTGCAACACAATCTGACCTTGCTGAAAGGCTTGTCGCGGTTCCATGCGCTGGGCGCCCCGATCCTGCTGGGGGCCTCGCGCAAGCGGTTCATCGGCACGCTGTCGGGGGTCGATGTCGCGGCGCAGCGCGTGCCGGGGTCGGTGGCGGTGGCGCTTTGGGCGGCGGCGCAGGGCGCGCAGATCCTGCGCGTGCACGACGTGGCGGAAACGGTTCAGGCGCTGGCGCTGTGGCGCGCGCTGACATTGGAGACGAACGAATGACCCGGAAGCTCTTTGGCACCGACGGCGTGCGCGGACAGGCCAACGCATGGCCGATGACCGCCGAGATGGCGCTGAAACTGGGCGCGGCGGCGGGCCGCCATTTCCGGCAGGACGGCAAGAACGGGCACAGGGTGGTGATCGGCAAGGACACGCGGCTGAGCTGCTACATGCTGGAAAACGCCCTGACCGCCGGGCTGTGTTCGACCGGCATGAACGTGCTGCTGCTGGGTCCTGTGCCGACGCCGGCGGTCGGTTTCCTGACGCGCTCGATGCGGGCGGATGTGGGGATCATGATCTCGGCCAGCCACAACCCGGCCACGGACAACGGCATCAAGTTCTTTGGCCCTGACGGCTTCAAGCTGTCCGATCAGGCCGAAGCCGCGATCGAGGCGCTGATCGCCGAGGGGTGCGAACTGGCCGCCCCGCTGGAGATCGGTCGCGCCCGGCGCATCGACGACGGCCTGGGCCGCTATGTCGAATACGCCAAGACGACCCTGCCCAAGGGGGCGCGCCTGGACGGGTTGAAGGTGGTGATCGACTGCGCCAACGGTGCCGCCTACAAGGCCGCCCCCGAGGTCCTGTGGGAACTGGGGGCCGAGGTGATCCCCGTGGGCGTCACCCCCGACGGCACCAACATCAACAAGGGCGTCGGATCGACGCAACCGCGCGCGGCGGCGGAAACGGTCGTGGCGCATGGCGCGGATCTGGGGATCTGCCTGGACGGCGATGCGGACCGCGTGCTGATCCTGGACGAACACGGCCAAGTCGCCGACGGCGATCAGATCATGGCGCTGATGGCGGCCCGATGGGCGGCCGAGGAACGGCTGAACGACGGCACGCTGGTGGCGACGGTGATGTCGAACCTGGGGCTCGAACGGTTCCTGCACCGAAAGGGGCTGCGACTGGAACGCACCGCGGTGGGTGACCGCTACGTGGTCGAACGGATGCGCGAGAAGGGGCTGAACCTGGGCGGCGAGCAGTCGGGCCATATCGTCATGACCGATTACGCCACAACGGGCGACGGGCTGATCGCCGGCTTGCAGTTCCTGCTGGCCATGGCCGAGACCGGCCAACCCGCCAGCGCCCTGACGCGCCAGTTCGAACCCGTGCCGCAAAGCCTGCGCAATGTGCGTTACGCCGCCGGTCAGACCCCGATGGAGGCCGCCAGCGTGCGCGCCGCCATTGCCCAGGCCGAAGCGCGGCTTCACGGCTCGGGTCGGTTGCTGATTCGCAAGTCGGGCACCGAACCTTTGGTGCGGGTGATGGTGGAATGCGAGGACACGACCCTGCTGGACGAGATCGCCGCCGGCCTGGTGGCCGAGATCGAGGCCGCGCTCTGACGACAGGGCGGGCCCGGGCGCCCGGGTCTTGCTTTGCATCAAGGCAAGCGCGGCGCGCTGCGCTATAGTGGCACGATGAAGGCCGTTGCCCCTCCCTCCAGGCCCGCCGGGCCCGTGTTCCGCGTCGAGGACGTCACCCGCGTCTATCGCACCGGAAAGGTCGCGGTTCAGGCGCTGCGGGGCGTGACCCTGTCGCTGACCGAGGGCGAAATGGTCGTGCTGCTGGGGGCATCGGGGTCGGGGAAATCCACCTTGCTGAACATCCTGGGCGGGCTGGATCAACCCAGCAGCGGCCGCGTGTTCTTTCGCGACCAGGACCTGACGCGCGTTTCCGACCGCGCCCTGACAGCGTTTCGGCGCGATCACGTCGGCTTTGTCTTTCAGTTCTACAACCTCGTGCCCAGCCTGAACGCGCGCGAGAACGTCGCCCTGGTGACCGAGATCGCCCGCAACCCCATGCGGCCCGAAGAGGCGCTGGAACGGGTCGGGCTGGGCCCCAGGATGGACCATTTCCCGGCCGAATTGTCGGGCGGCGAACAACAGCGCGTGGCCATCGCGCGCGCCATTGCCAAGCGCCCGGATGTGCTGTTGTGCGATGAACCCACGGGCGCGCTGGACAGCGCGACCGGCGTTCAGGTGCTTGAGGCGCTGACGCAGGTGAACCGCGATCTGGGCACCGCCACGGTGATGGTGACGCACAACGCCTCGATTCGCCGGATTGCGCATCGAGTGGTGGTGCTGGGCGATGGGCAGATCAAGTCGGACGAGGTGAACGCCACCCGCGTCGATCCGCGCGAGGTGTCCTGGTGACGGCGCTGGACCGCAAGCTGTTGCGCGACCTCAGGCGGATCTGGGCGCAGACACTGGCCATCGCGCTGGTGCTTGCGTGCGGCATCATGATGCTGGTGGGGATGCAGATGACCCAGTCCAGCCTGCGCGGGACGCAGGCGGCCTATTACGAACGTCACCGCTTTGCCGACGTGTTCGCCGCGATGACCCGCGCGCCCCGCGCCGTCGTCGCGCAGGCACAGCAGATCGACGGCGTCGCCCAGGCCGAGGGGCGCATCGGCTTTCAGGCCGTTCTGGACGTGGACGGGCTGGCCGAACCGGCGACCGGGCGCGTCGTCTCGCTGCCCGCCGGCGGCAATGCGCTGAACGTGCCGCTACTGCGCCGGGGCCGCCTGCCCGATCCCGACCACCCCGCCGAGGTCGCCCTGAACGAGCCCTTTGCCGAGGCCAACAACCTGCTGCCCGGCACCCGGTTTCGCGCCGTTCTGAACGGACGCCTGCGGGACCTGACGGTGACCGGCTGGGTCCTGTCGCCCGAGTTCGTCTATACCATCGCGCCCGGCGCGATGATGCCCGACGACCGGCGCTATGGGTTGATCTGGATGACCGAATCCGCCGCCGAGGCGGCGATGGACATGGGTGGAGCCGTGAACGAGATCGCGCTCGGCCTGACGCGCGGCGCCGACGCGCGCGCGGTGATCGCGGCGCTGGACCGGCTGCTGGCGCCCTATGGTGGCACCGGCGCCTATGGCCGCGACCGGCAGATGTCGCACGCCTTTCTCGATGGCGAGATGACGCAGTTGAGCGTGCTCGCGCGGTTCCTGCCGCCGGTGTTCCTGCTGGTCGCCGCCTTTCTGGTCAACATGGTTCTGGGCCGCCTGATCAAGATGGAGCGCACGCAGATCGGCCTGCTGAAGGCGATCGGCTATTCCACGCGCCAGATCGCCTGGCACTATCTGAAACTGGCATTGCTGATCGGCGTGATCGGCGTGGCGATGGGGATCGCCATGGGGCAGTGGATCGGCAGTTCGATGATCGGCATGTATCGCGACTATTTCCGCTTTCCGGTCATCCTGCGCGATCCCGCGACGGGGGTCATGGTGCTGGCGGCGGTGCTGGGCATGGCGACGGCACTTGCGGGGGGCTGGCGGGCGGTCATGGCGTCGGTCCGGTTGCCCCCGGCCGAGGCCATGTCGCCCCCCGCGCCGCCCAATTTCAGCCGGGGCTGGGTGGACCGCGCCGTGGCGGCGCTGCGCGTGCGGCAGACCACCATGATGATCCTGCGCTCGGTCTTGCGCTGGCCCGGGCGCGCGGCGATCACGCTGTTCGGGGTCATGGCCTCGGTCGCGCTGCTGGTCGCGTCCTATTTCAGCTTCGATTCCGTCACGCTGCTGGCGGACACGATGTTCACCCAGTCGAACCGCCAGCAGGTCACGCTGGTGCTGAACCGGGCGCAACCCGAACGCGCAATACTGGACGCTGGCAGCCTGCCCGGCGTGCGGCTGGCCGAGGGCGGCTTTGCGATGCCCGCGCGGCTGGTGAATGGCCATCGCAGCCGTCTCAGCGGGTTGCAGGCGCATTTTCCCGGGGCGACGCTGGCCCGCCTGATCGACGATGCGGGGCAGGTCGTCACCTTGCCGGATCAAGGTGTGGTGCTGCCCGAACGTCTGGCCGCCGCGCTGGATTTGCGCGTCGGCGACCGCCTGCGGATCGAGATGCTGGCCCCGCCGCGCGAAACGCTGGACCTGCCGGTGGCGGCCGTGATCGCCCAGGGTATGGGGCAAGAGGCGCATATCGCCGCCGCGCCGCTCTTTGCCGCGATGCGTGTCGCGCCGCAGGTGAACCGCATCGACCTGATGGTCGATAGCAATGCGATGGCCGCGCTGAACGCCCGCATCAAGGTGACCCCCGCGGTCGCCGGCCTCACCGACTGGGCCGATGTGCGGCGCCAGTTCGACGCCACGCTCAGCCAGAACCTGCTGACGACGATGACAATCCAGACGCTGGTCGGGCTGATGATCGCGATCGGCGTGGTCTACAACGCCGCCCGCATCCAGGTGTCGGAACGCAGCCACGAACTGGCCAGCCTGCGGGTTCTGGGGTTCTCGCGCGCCGAGGTCGGCTATGTCCTGGTCGGCGAGGTGATGGCGCTGACCCTGGTGGCGATTCCGGCCGGCTGGGTGCTGGGCTATGCGTTGTCGGCGGGGCTGGTGTCGGCCATGGCGACCGACCTGATGGCGATCCCCTTCGTCATCACACGGCGCACCTATGCCATGGCCGGGATCGCTGTCTTTGTCGCCGCCCTTGGGGCAGTGCTGTTGGTGCGCCGCCGGCTGGATCGTGTGGATCTGGCGGTGGCCTTGAAAGCGCGGGAATGAGGAGGGCGGCATGGCCTGGACCCGGATATTGACCTTGGGCGCGCTGGGCGCGGCCGTCGTGGGCGCAGCGGTCTGGGCGCTTTGGCCGCAACCCACCGCCGTGGACATGGCGGACGTCGCGCGGGGGGCGCTGCGCGTCACCGTCTCGGCCGAGGGGATCACGCGCGTGCGCGAACCCTATGCCATCACCGCGCCGATCGCGGGCATGGTTGCGCGGTCACCCGTTCAGGTGGGCGACAGGGTGATCGAGGGGCAGACAGTTCTCGCCATCCTCAGCCCGGCGGAACCGGCGCTGATGGACGCCCGCTCACGGGCGCAGGCCCAGGCCGCGGTGGCCGAGGCCCAGGCCGCCGTCACCCTGTCCGACACGAACCTGCGCCGATCCCTGACCGAACTGGGGCAGGCGCAGACCGCGCTCGAACGCGCCCGCGCGCTGGCCGAGGGCGGCACGATCTCGCATCGGTCGCTCGAGGATGCGGAACTGGGGTTCACGCTGGCGTCGCAGGCCCTGGCGGCCTCGCGGTCCGAACGCGACCTGCGGCAAGCGGCGCTGGAGCGCGCTCAGGCGCAACTGCTGGAACCGGGGGATATCGCGGGCGACGGCGCGCCCTTGCGCGTGCTGGCGCCGCATTCCGGCGTGGTGCTGGCGGTGACCGACGAAAGCGCGCGCCCGGTTCAGGCGGGGGCGCCGCTGATGTCGCTGGGCGATCTCGGCGACCTCGACATCGAGACGGACCTTCTGTCCACGGATGCGGTGCGCGTCGCCGTCGGTGCCTCGGCCGAAATCGAACGCTGGGGCGGGGTCGGGGTGCTGCCCGCGGTGGTGCGGCGGATCGAACCCGCGGCCTTTACCCGCGTGTCGGCCCTGGGGATCGAGGAACAGCGCGTGCGGCTGCGGCTGGATTTCACCGCCCCGCCCGCGGATCGTCCGGGCCTGGGTGATCGCTACCGCGTCTTCGTGCGCATCACGGTCTGGCAGGGCGACGATCTGGTGCTGGTGCCGCAGGCCGCGCTGTTCCGCTCTGGTGGCGGCTGGGCGGTGTTTCGGGCCGTTGACGGGCTGGCGCGGTTGACGCCCGTCACGGTCGGACCGCAGGCCGAGGGCCAGGCCGAGGTCGTATCGGGGCTGGAACCCGGCGAGCGTGTGGTTCTCTATCCGCCCACCGCTCTGGCGCCCGGCGCCCGGGTCGTGCAGCGCCCTGAGTGACCGAAACCGCGACGGGGGTTGCGCCGATGTGTGCGCCCCCTGGCGACGGCGGGGCCGTTCGTGCCCGGCGGACCCGCTCCACGTCAGGGCGGCCAGGCGAGGTCGGCCCACACCAGCGCGTGGTGTGCCGTCCCCGCGGGCCAGATCAGGCCCGCGTCCAGCACCCGCAACCCCGCCGCCGGCAGCAGGTAGTCCACGCGCAGCGCGCCTGGTCCCTCGGGCCACCAGCCGGTCGCGGTCGGCGGCGCCCCGGCGGGGGGATGCGCCGCGCGGGGTTCAGGGTCTTGCAGGGTGGCGAGTCGCAACAGGGCGCGGATCTGCGCATGATCGCCGTCGCCTCGCGCCGGGTCCAGGTTGGCGCCGCCCAGCAGCACAAAGGGCGCCCGCGGCGCCGGGCCAAGCGCCCCCTCCAGCCGCAGCCGCCAAAAGGCGGTCTCGTCGCCGTTGCGCAACCGGTTCCGGCCGTGCGGGCCGCCAAAGGCCGGCGGCCCGGCGTGCCAGGCCAGCAGCGTCAGCGGTGCCCCGGGGGTATCGACCGCCAGTTCCCAATGGTTGGTCGTAGACAGGCGCTGAGCGGCAAATACGGCCTCCGAGGGGAACAATGCCCCGTCAACCCGGGGCAATCGGGCCCCCGGCAGGTCACGCCACAGACGGGTGCTGTGATCGACCAGCGTATCCCCCATGAGCGGCCAACGCGACAGCAGCGCCATGCCGCCCGCGCCGGCAAAGCGGCCCCAACCCTGCGCATCGTCCGCCGTGCCGGTCCGACCGTCGCCGTCCAGATCCAGCCCGGTCGCCAGTCCGGTATTCGGCCGTGGTGCAAAGCGGTTGGGCAGGGTCAGGCCACCCTGGGCCAGCAGGTCGGCAAAGGCCGTCAGCGCCAGCGCATCCAGATCGTGGTCCAGATCGAGCAACAGCAAGATGTCGGGTCGCGCCTCCAGGATCGCGTCACGAGCGGCCAGAACGTCCGCGTCCTGGCGGCGGATGTCGCGCAGCAACAGCCCCGGCCCGTCACGGCCCAGATCCGTGTGAAACACCGCGATTCGCACACTGTCGGCGAGGGCGGGCAGCGCCAGGACGACCAGCAGCGCGGCGATCAGGCCGCGGCGAAGGCGTTCCCTTCGCTGTCGGCAAAGCGCCGGCGGCTGGCCCGGATCATCCGGGCGACGCGGGCCATGGCCACGCCGCGCATCACCAGATTGGCCGGCACATAGGCCCACAGCACGATCCCCCAGACGAATCCCATGGGCGAGACCAGCGTCAGCGGCTTGACCAGGATTTCGGATACCAGCACCGCGCCCGGCAGCAAGAATGGCAGAACAAGTCCTAACGCAATGTTAAGACGCGCATGGCGTTGCAGGCGCAGCACCACGTCGTTGCCCGCCGTCGGATCGAAGGTCGGCAGGTTGATCCAGACGTTGAACGGCCCGGTTCCCATTGGCCAGGCGTTCAGGCGGATCGCCGCGACAAAGCCCAGCACCGTCGTCGCCGCCAGAACCAGCGACAGCGCCGCGCCGTTGCGCACCAGCATCGCGTGTCCATCGGGCAGACTGTCGGGCAGCGCGGACACCAGCAGGGACACCGGGCTGATGGCAAAGTCCAGCATCTGACCGCAGACAGCGGCCGCGCTGCCTGCCAGGCCGCTCAGCAGCCCCGGTTCGACCAGGTTGCGCTGCATCAGCGACAGCAGCACCGCCAGCACGGCGATCAGCGCAAAGCGCGTGCGATTGAACGGCGCGGCAAAGCGGAACTCGATCAGGCCGGGATATTCCGAGGCATATTCGGCAAATACGATGCCGCCTGCGATCACCGCCAGCAGCACCATGCTTTGCGCCGTGTCGGGGGCGGTCGAGGGGACCACCAGCGCCGGGAACAGCGCCAGCAAGCCGACGAGCAGCGCTCGCAGGGCGGCGCCGGGAAGGTGGGACCTTGTTTTCGCGTCACCCATACTCGATCCCCTTGCCGGCCGGTGAGAGCCGGTGGAGTGTTTCTCGCGGCCAAGGAACAGGGCCGCCTGCCTCAATTTTGCCACAATTCTGCCCATTTTCGCCCGACCTCGCAAGACTCACGAACAGGGTGGGGGCTCAAAGCGTGTTTTTCGAGGCTGAAATGTCGCAGGTTTGCATCAATAATGAGGAAAAAAAGGGGCGCCCCGCGAACGGGACGCCCTAATGCGCTGCAAAGACTGAAAAATCAGAGCCAGGGGAACTGCGTCTGCGCCCGCGATTCATAGGCGTCGATTGCCGACACTTTTTCCAGACTGAGCCCGATATCGTCCAGCCCGTTCAACATGCAGTGCTTCTTGAACGGATCGATGTCAAAGGCATAGCGCGTGCCGTCGGACGCGGTGACGGTCTGATCCTGAAGATTGACTGTGATGCGGGCGTTGGCGCCCTTGCTGGCGTCGTCCATCAGGTGATCGACCGCCTCTTGCGGCAGGACGACCGGCAGGATGCCGTTCTTGAAGCAGTTGTTGTAGAAGATGTCGGCAAAACTGGTCGAGATGACGCAGCGGATGCCGAAGTCCAGCAACGCCCAGGGCGCGTGCTCGCGCGACGAACCGCAGCCGAAGTTGTCGCCCGCAACGATGATTTCTGACTGGCGATATTGCGGCTGGTTCAGCACGAAATCGGGGTTTTCGTTGCCGTTCCGATCGTAGCGCATCTCGTCGAACAGGTTGACCCCCAGGCCCGACCGCTTGATGGTCTTCAGAAAGCCCTTGGGGATGATCATGTCCGTGTCGATATTGACCAGCGGCATGGGGGCAGCGATGCCGGTCAGGGTGGTGAATTTGTCCATTGAAGTCTCCGATTCGGCCTAGGCAGAGCGCGCCTTTCGGGCAGCGTATCCCAGGACCAGAAGGCTCACGCCGTTCGACAGAAGCTCGACGCCCAGCAGGATGCCGAGCAGGCTCATGGTCGCGGCAGCGAAGTTGAAGAAGATGTAGAGCGCCAGCGCGAGCGACACGATGCCCGACAGCAGCATCGGCACGAAGAAGGCCGTGCCGCGCAGGTTCATCGAGACATAGAGCCGCACCAGACCGCTGGCGCCCACCAGGATCATGATCAGCGAGGTCAGGGAAATCATGCCTTCCAACGGGTTGGACAGGAACGCCCAGCCCAGGAAGGCCAGCGCCAGGCCCAGCAGCAGCGCCAGCGCCTTGTGCTGCCAGCCCGCGACCGTGAAGCCGGTCACGACCTGGATGCCGCCGGTGACCAGCAAAAGCGCGCCGGTCAGCGTGGTGACGGCCAGCGAGGCCAGCACGACATTGCCCAGGACGAACGCGCCCAGGGCGATCGACAGAAGGCCCAGAAGGACCAGTTTCAGCCAGGCACTCATTTCACTCTCCTCGGGTTGGTGACGGCTGGCAGCTTACACCAGATCGCGCACATCCGTCAGGTGCCCGGTGACGGCCGCCGCGGCGGCCATCGCGGGCGACATCAGGTGCGTGCGCCCCTTGTAACCTTGCCGCCCCTCGAAGTTGCGGTTCGAGGTCGAGGCGCAGCGCTCGCCCTCGGCCAACTGGTCGGGGTTCATCGCCAGGCACATCGAGCAGCCGGCCATACGCCATTCCGCGCCGGCGTCGATGAAGATCTGCGCCAGGCCTTCTTCCTCGGCCTGGGCCCGCACCAGGCCCGAGCCGGGGACGACCAGCGCCCGGACGCCCGGCGCCAGCTTGCGGCCCTTCAGCACGGCGGCGGCGGCGCGCAGGTCCTCGATCCGGCCGTTGGTGCAGGACCCGATGAAGACGGCGTCGATCTTGATGTCGGTCAGCTTCATGCCGGCGGTCAGGCCCATGTAGTCGAGCGATCGCTGCGCGGCCTCGACCTTGCCACCCTTGAAATCGCCCGGCGCGGGAACCGAGGCCGAGATCGGCAGCACGTCCTCGGGCGAGGTGCCCCAGGTCACGACCGGTTCGATATCCTCGCCGCGCAGGGTGACGATCTTGTCGAAATGCGCGCCCTCATCGGTGTAAAGGGTCTTCCACCAGGTCAGCGCGGCCTCCCAGGCGGCGCCCTTGGGGGCGTGCGGGCGGCCCTGGACATAGGCGAAGGTCGTCTCGTCGGGGGCGATCAGACCGGCGCGCGCGCCGCCCTCGATGGCCATGTTGCAGACCGTCATGCGGCCTTCCATCGACAGGCTGCGGATCGCCTCGCCGCAATATTCGATGACATGGCCGGTGCCGCCCGCGGTGCCGGTCCTGCCGATCACCGCCAGCGTGATGTCCTTGGCCGTGACGCCCGGGCGCAAGGTGCCGGTGATCTCGACCTTCATGTTTCGGGATTTCTTCTGGATCAGCGTCTGCGTGGCCAGGACGTGCTCGACCTCGGAGGTGCCGATGCCGTGCGCAAGGGCGCCAAAGGCACCATGCGTCGCGGTGTGGCTGTCACCGCAAACCACGGTCATGCCCGGCAACGTCCAGCCCTGCTCGGGGCCGACGATGTGCACGATGCCCTGACGCACGTCCGAGACCGGGTAATAGACCAGGCCGAAATCCTTGGCATTCGTGTCCAGCGCCGCGACCTGGATGCGGCTTTCCTCGGTCATGGTTTCGGCATTGGCGCGGTCCAGCGTGGTCGGCACGTTGTGGTCCGGCACGGCGATCGTCTTGCCGGGGGCGCGCACCTTGCGGCCGGCCATCCGCAGACCCTCGAAGGCCTGGGGGCTGGTCACTTCGTGGACCAGGTGACGGTCGATATACAGCAGGCAGGTGCCGTCGTCGGACTGATCGACGACATGGGCATCCCAGATCTTGTCGTAAAGCGTTTTCGGAGCGGTCATGGCTCATCTCTCGGAGTTTGGCTTGGGAAGGGTAGGGTGCGTGCGAGCACGCACCTTACGGCGGACCACAGGTCAGCCGAGACGCGCCAGAATCGACCGGTTCTCGCGGGCGAAACGCTGCGGCAGGCGCGCGTGATCGGTCATGTCGAAATAGCGGATCATGGCCGTTTCATACGCCCGAATCGGGGTCCGGGCAACAGGATTGCGGACGGGCCGCGCGTGCGCCGGTCGCCGTCGTCTCGCCTCGCGCCCGGCTGCGTCCTCGGCGCGGCAACAGCCGCTTCCAACCCGCGCGCACTGGCCCTAGACTGCGGCCATGGACGGCGAACTGGCAACATGGATCGACACCTGGCGCGCGGGGGCCTCGGGCTTTGGCGGGGCGCTGCTGAGCTCCGCGCAGACCTTGCTTCTGCCCTCGCGGTTGACGCAGGTCGCCGTGACCCTGGCGATGATGGCCCTGGCCTGGGTGCTGGCCCGGGCGCTGTCTTCGCGGTTCGAGGCCTGGATGCGCGGGCTCGAGGGGCGGCCGAAATGGCAACTCCGCCTGCTCATCGTGCTGCGTCGTCGTCTGGCGCTGACCCTCTTCGTCGCCTTGATCTGGCTGGCGGTCGGCGTCTTCGCGGCGATCTACCAGTTCCCCTCGCGGCGCTACCTGCTGGAACTCTTCGCCACCATCGCCTCGGCCTGGCTGGGGATACGGATTGCCGCGCAGGTGGTGCGCAACAGGCTTTTGCGGCAGGCCCTGGTGTGGGGCCTGTCGATCTGGGTTCTGCTCTATTTCCTGGACCTGACCGCCGCGACCGCGACCTTCCTCGACAGCATCGCCGTGCAGTTCGGCAGCTTCCGCCTGTCGGTGCTGTCGGTGCTGAAGGCGCTGGTGCTGACGGCCGGGCTGCTCACGCTGGCGCGCCTGCTCACGCTGGGTGCGGCCGGTCGGATCAAGGGCAACGCCGATATCAGCCCGTCGATGCAGGAACTCCTGGTCAAGGTGTTGCGCATCGGCCTCTACGGCGCGGCCTTCTTCATCGGGCTGAAGGCCGTGGGGTTCGACCTGACCGGGCTCGCGGTGCTGTCCGGGGCGATCGGTGTCGGCCTGGGGTTCGGCCTGCAAAAGGTCGTGTCGAACCTGGTCTCCGGCATCATCATCTTGCTGGACAAGTCGGTGAAGCCCGGCGACGTCATCAGCCTGGGCGACACCTTCGGCTGGATCAACACGCTGGGCGCGCGCTACGTCTCGGTGGT
>Ga0116152_10000302_pt1 | contig 40152 bp, 32 predicted proteins | sample AD_UKC119_MetaG_FD_89894 | JGI IMG/M metagenome (GOLD analysis project Ga0116152, IMG submission 89894) | Active sludge microbial communities of municipal wastewater-treating anaerobic digesters from Hong Kong - AD_UKC119_MetaG | ecosystem: Engineered > Bioreactor > Anaerobic > Digestate... | reverse complement strand
TTTCCGTATCCCTTTTGGTTTGACGTATTTTATTCTTGACTCTTTTGAGCCGGAAAAAGTCTTCTCTTTCTTTTTCCTCGAGAGTTTCCTGGATTTGTTTGATCTGTTCCTGATATTTTGGTATTTGGATATGTTTCAAGGCATTGGTCCTTTTGTTGGTTTTTTCTATTTCTTTTGCCAGTTTGAAGATGGAGTTTTCGATTTCAGCGAGGTCGTAAATCTTATAGTGGACCTCATTGAATTGCTGTCTGGCCCGATCCAGCGCGAGATTGGTATTGTAGAATCCGTAAGCAGGCAGGATGTCGCTTCTCTGATATTTGATGATCGGAATGTCTACGCCCATGATACTTTTCATAAGCACGACAAAAGACTCGTTATTGGGGATGCTGTAGGTCATATCCTCGACATTCTTGATGCCTAGTGTAATATTTGCCACTTGCAGCGCTTCGTACGCTTCGGCAAAAATAGCACTGATTTCAGTCTGGATATTTTTTGCCTTCTCTGCCAGATCCATCATCTCCCGAATCAGTACATTCCTTTTTTGATCCAAAAGTTCGAACCCGCTTTTAGAAAGGTTCAACGAAGACTTTGCCTTGATCAGATTTGATTTTGTGGGGGCGATCAACATTGCCATGAAGCGTCCTCCGAGTCCGTTTCGCTGGAGCCGTGATAGTACTCATTTAGGATTTCCGATTGTATGCGATCCAGCTCTGTGGGTGGAAGCACCGACAAAATTTCCCACCCTAAATCCAATGTTTCCAAGATGCTTCTGTTTTCGCTGCTTTCCTGAGAAATGAATCGTTCCTCTAAATTTCTTCCGAATTCAAGATAAAGCTTGTCCATATCGCTCAGGTCGTCCTCGCCGATGATCTGAGACAATGCCCTGACGTCCTGCACCCGCGAATAGGACGCAAATAGCTGACTGGACAGATCGGAATGATCTTTTCTTGTGTAGGTTTCTCCGATTCCGTCTTTCATCAGGCGGGAGAGGGAAGGAAGGATATCGATCGGGGGGTAAATCCCCTTTTGATTGAGTTCTCTGTTCAGCACGATCTGTCCTTCCGTAATAAAGCCGGTCAAATCGGGTATGGGATGTGTGATGTCGTCGTTGGGCATGGTCAGGATCGGGATCAGGGTGATCGAACCTTCCCGGTCAGAAAGCATCCCTGCCCGTTCATAGATCGTGGAAAGATCACTGTAGAGATATCCGGGATAGCCTTTTCTGGACGGAACTTCTTCTTTTGAAGAGGACAGCTCCCGCAAGGCCTCGGCATAGCTGGTCATATCCGTGAGTATTACGAGAACGTGCATATTCTGATCAAATGCCAGGTATTCCGCAGCAGTCATTGCGCATTTGGGTGTGGAGATCCGTTCGACGATGGGCGCATCAGCGGTGTTGATATACATCACGACATGATCCAGAACGCCCGAAGTCTGAAAGCTGCGAATGAAGTAGTCTGCATCGTCGTGCCGAACTCCCATGGCGCCGAACACCACGGCAAAATTATCACCGGTCTCGCCTTCGATTTTAGCTTGACGTACGATTTGCGCCGCAAGTTCGTTGTGGGCAATGCCGTTTCCGGAAAAAATGGGCAGCTTTTGACCGCGAATGAGCGTCATCAGTGCGTCGATTGCCGAGATGCCCGTCTGTATAAAATTCCGCGGATACTTTCGGGCCACAGGATTCATAGGTCTCCCGTTGATGTTTTGTCTGTTGGCGGAAGGTATTTGATACAGGCCGTCAATAGGCTCGCCTACACCGTTAAAGGCTCTTCCCAAAATTTCGCCGGATAGAGGAATGGACATGGGCTCCCCTTTGAATGTGACGGCAACATTGTTTGTCGAGATGTCGGAAGTTCCTTCAAAAACCTGCACGATCACATTGGGTCCGTCAATTTTGATCACTTTGCCGGTCCGCTGCTCTTCTTCGTTCAACTTGATGGAAACCATTTCACCGTAGGCAACGTTTTCCACATGGGACAAAACGATCAACGGGCCTCCGGCTTGCTCCAGCCTTAAATATTCCTTTTTCATAATACGATAACCTTGCTTTCGCTCTTCATTCATATGTTTGGCTCAGACGATCATAGATCCCGACGATTTTAACACGCAGATCGTCCAGTATCCCGGTGTTATCGTTGGGTACTTCATACTTCATTTTCAGTACATCCTGAACCACGTCCTGACTTTTGATGATCGATATCGGGATACCCATTTTTACACACTTCAAAGCGCTTTCGTACAACGTGTCGATCACTTGCAGCATCTTATACTGCTTCTCGAGGACCACGTACGTGTCGATTTTGTGCAGCGCATTTTGCTGGAGGAATCCTTTTTTTATAATCCGGGCGATTTCCAGAACCAGCGCCTGATCGTTGGGAAGGACGTCTTCCCCCACCAATTGGACGACTTCGTTCAATTTTTCTTCTTCCTGAAGAAGTCGCAACATTTTCTTGCGGAGATCCAGCATATTTTCGGCAATGTTTTCGCTGTACCAGTCTTTCAGCATCTCAACATAGCCACTATAGCTGAGTAGATAATTGATCGCAGGGTAATGCCTGGCATAGGCAAGCTTCTTATCCAGAGCCATAAAGGCTGTAACAAAGCGCTTTGTATTCTCGGTGACCGGCTCGGAAAAATCACCTCCGGGAGGCGATACGGCGCCGATGATTGTAATGGAGGCTTCTGATCCTTTCAGAGTCTGGACGCATCCGGATCGCTCATAGAATTCTGCAAGCCTGGAGGGAAGGTAGGCCGGGAATCCTTCTTCTGCGGGCATTTCTTCCAGCCGACCGGATATTTCTCTGAGCGCCTCGGCCCATCTTGACGTGGAGTCGGCCATGATCGCTACGTCATAGCCCATATCCCTGTAGTATTCGGCCATGGTGACTCCTGTATAAATGGAAGCTTCCCGGGCTGCGACAGGCATGTTGGATGTGTTTGCGATCAGGATCGTTCGCTCCATAAGCGGCCGGCCTGTTCGAGGATCGATGAGCTTCGGAAACTCTTCCAGCACGTCGGCCATTTCATTACCACGCTCTCCGCAGCCGATGTATATGATAATATCTGCATCGCTCCACTTTGCCAGCTGCTGCTGGGTGACGGTTTTTCCCGTACCAAAGCCGCCGGGCAGTCCGACCGCACCACCTTTTGCGATCGGAAAGAAACTGTCCACGACTCTTTGCCCCGTTACGAGCGGTTGATAGATCGGAATTCTTTTCGTAAAAGGCCGGGGTTTTCGAACCGGCCACCTGCTTGCCAATGTAAGCGGGACTGCCTTGCCGTTTTCGCTTTGAACGGTTACGATCGCGTCGTTCAGCGTATATTGGCCATTCGGTTGAACGTTGACAACAGTGCCCTTAATGTCAAAGGGAACCAGTAACTTATGCAGGATGCTTTTGGTTTCCTGAACGGTGGCGTACACTGTCCCCGGCTGCAGAAAATCTCCCACGGCCGATAAAACTGTAACATCCCAGTGCTTTTCTTCGTCCAGGGACAAAAGGCCGATTCCATCCGGGATAAAATTCTTGTGCATACTGTCGATGTGTTCGAGTGGCCTTTGAATACCGTCAAAAATATTCCCAAGCATTCCCGGGCCAAGGGTCACAGATAAAGGGCGGCCTGTATAGTGGATCGTTTCTCCTGCCTTGAGCCCTTCGGTTTCTTCGTAAACCTGCATGGTCGCCACATCGTGATCCAGGGATACGACCTCTCCAATCAGTTTTTGCGTTCCGATCATAACGATTTCGTTCAGCTTGAAAGAAGCCATATTCGTTCCTTTTACAACCGGCCCGTTGATTTCCCGGACGATCCCTTCCTTGTTATTCATTCGTTCACCTTCGGTTCTTTGTTTGCATTTGTGGACGAAAGCGCACCAAAAAACATTTCCATCATGATTGGTTTGTTTTCTTCCAGCAGAGCTCTCACGGAAAGATCAATGCGTGTATTTGCCTTGGAATCTGTCAGGATCAATCCACCGATGATGTTTTCATCGGCGACCTGTATAGAACGATCTTCGTTCAAAATATGCGGCATGGCCTGTTTGACCTCTTCGCCGTGACGTTCCAGATCCGATCGCGTCATGGATACGGTGATGCCGGCGGATGGTTTTTCTGAAGTATCCAATTGCTTTGCAAGAGAAATCAGATAGGTTTTATACTCTTTTGTAAGAATAAAAGCATCGACTTTGCTTCTGAGATGTTCCAACATGATCGAAAACAACTCTTCCTTGGCCGACATGATAGTTTTTCGGTGGTTTACAGCGGTACTGTTCAACATTTCTGTTCTTTCTTTTCTTGCTTCCCGGGATGCTTTTTTTTCGATCCGTTTGACCTCAAGGTCCACTGCGTGCTTATTTTGTTGAAGTTGCTTTTGGCAATTCTTGCTCAAAGCATCCATTTGCGCAGCAAAATCTTCATTCATGGAGCGCTCCAGAAGTTTGCTGAAAACCGATAATTTTTGTTCGATTGTTACCATTGTATTCGCCTCATAACTTTATACCGATGGATTCTTCGATATATTTTGTGATTTTGACCTGAAAATCAGGTCCTGTATGCCGATCGGGAATTTCTACGATCAGCGGGCTCTTTCTTTCCAGCTTCATGCGCATCACTTCGGCTTTGACATTTTCCATGGCCACTTCCGTGACAATCAAGATCCCGATATCCTTGTTTTGCAGCGCAGTATTGATCGCCGCCAGCGTCTCATCTCGCGTGTGGACGATCACACCATCGATTCCAGCAAGCTTCATGCCCACCCAAGTGTCTTTGTTGTCGCTGATCAAAAATGATTTCATCGTCCTGTCCTATGCAAAAAGAATCAGAATGGATATGATCATCCCGTAGATTGCAATGCCCTCTGCCATTCCGACATAAATCAAAGTTTTGCCCAGAAGGGAGGAATCCTCGGAAATCGCACCGATGGCAGAGGAACCGACAGAGGCTACGGCCAGGCCTGCGCCGATGGTGGCAAGTCCTGTGCTCAGCGAGGCGGCAAGAAACTTCATACCGTCTCCCATGGAAAGCTCCGGAGCAGCGACTGCGGCAGCCGCACCCGTTTCGGCATAAGTTGGGTTGCCTAGCAGGAGCGTCAGCATCATAGATGCTGCGACCAGGCCGAAAGAGGAAACCGATATGAAAACGGCCTTTTTGATACTGCCTGCTTTATTGCGCTTTTGCGCCGACTTTCCATAAGCGATCGTTCCGGCAGCGATGAGGCATGCCACTGTGAGTAATAGTATTTGCATCGTATTTCTTCCTTTCAATCGTATAAGTAGTGCTCATTGACCAATCGTGATCAGTCACCTATTTTAACGGGTCTGAAATCGACCCCTTCGCCTTGAAAATATTTGCTGAACATTTCGTCGTATTCCAGCCGCAGGCCTTGTATGAATACGACCAGGCCCTCCAGCGTAAGGATCAGCAGGTTGCCCAATACCAGCATGGTGAGCTTCAGAATAAAATTCGGCATCATTTCTGACAGCGCCCAAAAGGCAAGAAACAAACCTGCGTGATTGAGTGCAAAGGCTCCGATACGAACAAAGGATATCGCATTGCTGAGTGCCGTCAGAACTGTTTCGAATGCCTCAAAGAAGCTTTCTGTGAAATAGGCGCCAACGCTTTCGTTCAGCAGGGGCTTTCGGCTCAGCAGAAGATTGTTTAGGGGTGCTTTGAACAACATAATCAGCAAGCTCATAAATAAGCCGGCATAGATGGGTGCAGTCGGAATAGATATCACTCCACTGGCCGAAACCAGAAGTAGGATCAAACTGATGTAAAAAACATAGCCGGCGATTCCCGTTTTACTCAGGAGCCCGGCGCCAATATCCTTTCGAAGAAAGGCATTGACGATGCCCATTCCGTAGGATATCGTCAGGAATACCGTGCCGATCACGACTCCGGCAAGCAGTATCCCGGGTATATTCTGTGGGTCGAGAGGTCTTCCGATCAGACTGGGCAGCCACGGCAATTCCTGTTTTTCCAATCCGAAGAAGCTTCCGTAAACCAGTCCGAACAGCATCGAACACGCACCGAGCCGTGTCAGAATCTGGCCGGCTGTTGCGCTTTTTTTATGCAGGAACAGGCCCATGAGAATGTAGATCAGACCCTGTCCGAGATCTCCGAACATGATGCCGAACATCAAACAGAAGGTCACTGCCAAAAAAGGAGTCGGATCCAATTCGGTATAGGATGGAATGCCGTAAAGCCTAACGATAGACTTAAAGGGTTTCGTAAATAGATTTGTTTTAATGTGTGTCGGTACGATCACCTGCCTTTCCATTTCATTTGCGTTTTTTTCTTCGATGATCAATCGATCCGAGGTGGATGCAAAAATTCTTTTCATCTCTTCTCTGTCGTCTTTCTTGATCCAGGCGTTCATAACGAATGCGGTTTCCCCGAAATCAATATCTCTTTCCAGCTTTACGATTCTTTCTTCCAGGCGGACAGAGGTATGGATTTTATTGATACGTTGTTTAAGTTTTTCTATTTCTGTAGAAAGTGTATCGGTCCATTCGTTGATTTCTTCCGATAAGCGTTGGATTTCTTCTTCCGTCTTTTCCAGTATGCCGGAGACTGTGCCGTGTAAACCATCCGGGATATTCAGCGGTTCCCAGTTCAGTGAGCGCAAGAGCTTCGACGTTTCTTCCTTTAATTGTTTCGGGAAGATGATGATCTGAATATCTTCCTCCGGATCTTTGATCCTTCCGATATTCAGTACGACCGAACTGATATTTTCATAATTCTGCCGCAGCTTTTGTCGACTCTCTCCGGAAAGCGAGCCAATTTCATAATCAAAATAATTGAGTTCTCCAAGGCGTCCAAAGTCCAGGTTTTTGGAATTGATGTGACTGATTTTCCTTTTAAGCTGTTCATACATGTTCGCAGCAAGCTTCTTTTCGTTCACGGATCGAATCTGCGGCAAGAGCAGATTGTTCAGCTCGGCCAGGTCTGCCCGTGCATTATGAATGCTGTATTTCCCTGAAAAAAAGTCGGACTTTTCGATATGCGGGACATAATTCAGGTAGTCACACAATACATCCAGCTCTTTCTGCATGCCTGAACAAAGCCCCTCGATCTCGTCGATGTCCTCCGGTATGTATTCGGGCGGCCCGGCCATGACAGATTCGAATTCATGGATAATATAGCTGTTATCGTATATTTCAGCATGCTCAAAATCGAAGTGCAGCTTTTCGCTCAATACTGCCTGTTGCAAGACTTCGTGCATGTCTTCCACGGAGCCTACGATTTTAAGAGATATCATTTTTTGAATCGCCATTTTACTGATTCACTCCCTCTTTGACCATGGAATGAATCAGGTAGTCTCCGATCAATTCCTTTGGCACTCGGTACCGGATCGCCTCTGTAGCAACGATAAATTCTTTCATTACGATTTTCAACAAGTACACATAGGAAATCGCCATTCCCACGGATTTCCGGTGTTGAAGGCCGGTTACCTCTCGATAGAGATAATCATCGAGATTTCTTTCCATATTCATTTCGTCATTATCCGTGAATATCGTACTGTTCAAATAGCGATTGATCAATATCCGGGTCTCATCTGCCGATTTTGCATAACATAGCGTCTTCAGGTTTTTGAGGCCGAGCATGCGTCCTCCGGGCAGACTGTACACCAGCATTTGCTCCGGAGAAAAATGGTAGTACTTTTGCGCTCTGAAAATCCATTGCACATTCAAACAATCAACTTTCAACCCGATCAGATCCTCTGCGATATGCCTGTCATTGGGCGATAATTTTCGGGCTTTTCGAAAAAGTGCCGTGTAGAACAATAGCTGCAACTTCGTTTCCACGTGGAACTCTCTACTGACAGGATTGCTTTCGGCCGCTGTCTTTAAGACGTTGAAATACGGTGTTTCTTTCAGTTTTTCGACTAGCTGTATGACTGTTTTTGATTCCAACAAGTCATCGTATTGCAGTGGGGAATGCTTTTGCGGGTGGATAAAGTGGCTTTGCATGTCTTCCGCTGATTCACCCAACGAAATTTTCCGAAAGATCAAAAGCAGGTCGTAGATTTCAAATTCCATGAGAAATGTTTTCATAAATTCTCTGTAAGGACCGGAAAAAAAGTGAAGAATGTTTTCCAGTTCACTCACGGCGTGCTGATGAAACAGTGTTTCAAGTGCATCCCGGTGAAAGATCTGCTTATCTGTACGATCAAAAATATTGTGGAAATTATATTCGCTCTTCAACATTTCCGCCATTTGATCGATCGAATCACAGTTCAGGAGTGCACTGAATTTTTCCTTGTCCAGCAGTTGGCTTTTTTTCACTGTGATCTTTGTTTCCAACGCTTCAAAAGGCACATAAGGATTCATGGACTTACTCTCTGGATTCCATCGAAAAGAGTTTATCGAAAATGTCCTGGACTACTTTTTTTTCGATTTTTTGAAAGTGGGTTTTTAATTGCTCCACTTCTTCTTGGAGATTTGCTTTCTGTTCAGAGGTTTTTTCCATAGCATCGCTGATTTGCTGTTCTTTGAGCTGACGCGAGCGAATACGGGCATTCTGAAGCTGTGCTTCACGATATGCCTTCATTTCGTCTTCGCATGCCTCCTTTTGCTTTGACAGGATGGCTTTGTTGTCTTCCTCTTGAGCAAAGGCCTGTCTGTCTATTCTTGAAATTTCTTTGATTACATCTTCCATTGTCTGTGATCTCCTAACATGTGTTCAGGATAAGAAAACAAGGCCACTCAATCGAACGCCCTTGTCGTATTACTGCTTATATTTGCCTGTTATGGTAAATCAGCTTCGAGTAGTCTCTACGGCTTTGGGTGTGAGTAGTGTACGGTGTATTTCCCATTTTTGGCTTTACTCAATCTAAAATACTCTTCTTATGTAATAATGTCAACCGGAACAAGAGCCTGTTGTCAGTTTTCGGAGTAAAAGCGCTTTTTTTTGTCAAGCGCATAAGGGTGGACCTTCACTTCGGGGAGCGTCTTGTTGATCAGCTTTTGAATATCTTTCAGTAAAGGCTTCTCTTCGGTATCGCAGAATGCGATGGCTTTGCCGCCGAGGCCCGCTCTACCCGTGCGGCCGATGCGATGGATGTAAGTCTCGGGCACCTCGGGCAGGTTGTAGTTGATCACGTGGGAAAGCTCTTCGATATCCAGTCCCCGGGCAGCGATATCCGTAGCCACCAGGATCCGTGTTTTTCTTTTCTTGAAATCACTCAGGGCCAACTGCCTGTTGTTTTGGGACTTGTTTCCGTGGATCGCGGCAGACACGAAGCCTTTGCGGTTCAAATCTTTGACGATTCGGTCCGCTCCGTGCTTCGTGCGGGAGAAGACCAGCACAGAATCGTAGGGATTGCCTTTGAGCAGATCGACCAGCAGATTTGTTTTATTCTTTTTGTCGACAAAATAGACTTCCTGTTCGATGATGTCGATGGGAGAGAACTCCGGTCTGATTTCGATCTTGACCGGATCCTTGAGGATCGTGTCGGCCAAGGCGCCGATCTCAGTGGGCATGGTAGCCGAGAAGAACATGGTTTGGCGCTTCGTGGGGATATATTTGATGATCCGCTTCACGTCCTGCAGCATGCCCATGTCCAGCATCTGGTCGGCTTCGTCCAGAACGAATTGCTCCACATTCCCCAGATCGATAAAGCCCTGATGGATCAGGTCCAACAGTCTGCCCGGCGTTGCGACTAAAATATCGACGCCTCTCTGCAATTGTCTTGTTTGGGGATTCTGAGGAACACCGCCGAAAATCACAGTGGTCCGTTGATCCAGGTTTGCGCCGTAGGCATTGAAGGAATCCGATATTTGCAGCGCCAGCTCTCTTGTAGGCGCCACGATCAGCGCTTTGATCTTCCGTTGACCCTTCTGTGCTGCCCTGTCGCCGGCGAGCTTTTGCAAGATGGGGATCGCAAACGCAGCGGTCTTTCCGGTGCCCGTTTGCGCGCAGCCCAAAAGGTCCGATCCTTCGAGCAGCGAGGGGATTGCCTGGATCTGTATGGGGGTGGCTTCCTGATATCCCTGGGCTTTCAGTGCCTTCAGGATAGGCTGGATGATGTTTAATTCGTTAAATAACAATGTTCTCTCCTCTTTGTTTTCTATAATGCGAAAAGCCGCGCAGCGGCTTTTATCTATGTGATCTTGCAGACCGCCGGGCGGTCTCTGCGCATGCGATGGGATATGTGGCGTGCAACGGCTGTTGCCTATCGAAGGAACTGTTATCCATACGTTACTCCACAAAAAAATATTTTATCACACATACACAAGTAAAGATAGTTTTATTTTAGAAATATGTATGCGATGAGGCAAAAATGATGCGGAATTCCGATAAGGATATCCTTATCGCGCCCGGCGGCGGGCAACCAAAAAGTAATGTGGCGACAAACAAAGGTATATGGAAAAATATTACATTTAAGAATATCGCAAATCCGTTGGGAAGTCAAGGTGACGTGACCGAGCCCGAAGTCAAGGTGCAAACATGGCTGCGTGTGACTGACGGGTACGGACATGCCTGCGCTGTGCATTCTATTTTCTTTGTGCTATGATAAAAAGAGAAAACAGATTTTGTCGAGTACTGCGTTTGAACAGATGACAGGGATTTACCGGTCGCAGGCAAGGAGTCCCGGAGGAGGAGAAAATGAAGGATAAGATTTATCGGCTGCTGAAGGATCTGACGGCCATCGGCAGCGTCAGCTGCGTGGAGAAGGAAGTGGAAGCTGCGCAGTTCATATACGATTATTTCATGAAGATGCCGTACTTCAAGGAGCATCCTGAGCATGCGGGACTCTATGCCATTCCCGACGACGCGCTGGGCCGGACCGTGCCCTATGCGTTCATTCAAGGGAACAGCCCGAAGACCGTGGTGATCATGGGGCATTTTGATGTGGTCGGCACGGAGGATTACGGTGAAGCAGAGCCGCTTGCTTTTTCCGTGGGCGAGGAATTGGAGAAGGCTCTGGCTGCCAAAGCGCTGCCGGCAGATGCCCGGGCGGACATGGATTCCGGGGAATGGATCTGGGGCCGGGGCGTGGCGGATATGAAGGGCGGCCTGGTGGTCAACATGGTGTTGATGGAAGGCTATGCGGAGCAGGCCATGGCCGGTGAACTGGCGGGAAGCCTGTTCTTTATGGGCGTGCCCGATGAAGAATCCTATTCGGCGGGCATGCGGGCCGGCGTGACGCTTTTGAGCGAATGGAAAGCAAAGCATGGTCTGGACCTTCGTCTCCTGATCGATCCGGAACCCTGCAACGTGACGGAAGACGGCAAGCAGGTCCTGGACATCGGTTCTGTGGGGAAAACCATGCCCGTGGTGGTGGTACAGGGCGTGACGGCCCACGTGGGCAGCCGGTTCAACGGCATTTCGCCCCTGGGGATCCTGTCCCGCATCGAGCTGAAGACCGAAGAAAGCCTGGCTTTCACCGACAGTTTCCGAGGGGAGGCCACCATGCCGCCCAGCTGGGCCAGCTTGCGGGACAAGAAGGAAACGTACGATGTGTCTATTCCCTATCGGGCGGCCGGCTACATGACGGTGCTGAGCTTTACCACGACGCCGGACCAGATCATGGAAAAACTCCGGGAGATCTCTTCGGAAGCTTTTGAAGAAGCGGTAGCAGCGCTGGATGCGCTGTATCAGGGATTCAAACCTTTGAATAAATTTGCCCGGAAGGAAAAGATCTACTACGAGCCGCTGGTGTTTACCTTCGGAGAATTGAAAAAGAAACTGAAGGAAGAAAAGGGCGAGGCCTTCGAGGCCTTCTACCGGACCGCTTACGGCGAGACTGCCGAAAAGATCGCTTCGGGAAAAGTGAACTACCAGAACGGCACCGTGGAGCTCATGGAAAAAGTCCTGAACTTCGCCGATTTCAAGCAGCCCCTGGTCCTTCTGGGCTTTGCCCCGCCCTACTATCCCGCCGTGAACAGCGATCTGATCCCCGGCCGGGAAGGTGCCGGCAGTCAGATTTACGACCTTGTTCAGCGAATGTCCCGGGCGCAGTTCGGTCAGGAACTGGTCATGGAAAACTACGCCATGGGCATCTCCGACCTGAGCTACTGCGCCATGGACCATCCCTTCGATCCCAACGCCTATTCGGACAACACGCCGGTCTGGGGAGATCTGTACAGCATCGACTTTGCCGGCATTGCCGATCTGAACCTGCCCTGCATCATCTACGGACCCATGGGGCGAGGTTTCCACCAATGGACCGAGCGCGTCCACAAAAAGAGTCTGCTGGAAGTAACGCCGAAGATCACCGCGCAGCTGATCGAGGCGCAGTGGGCACAGCAATAGGGATATAACCGCCAACCTTGGCAGAAAAAGTAAACGGGAGCGCAGTTGAACTGCGCTCCCGTTTACTTTTTCGTATCGTATTCTCAGAATGAATATGTATTTACAGGTCTTCCAACAGACGGATGGTGTGGAAGCCCTGGTGGACGGCGTGGATGATCTTGCCGGGCTGCACGTTGTCGCCGATGGTAAAGACTTTGTTCACTTTGCCTTCCAGGGCTTCGGCCAGGCTGTGGTCGGACCGGAAACCCACGGACAGCACCAGGGTGTCGCAGTCGATCTCTTTTCCGCCGTCGTCGCAGTTGACGCAGACTTTTCCTTCTTCCACGGCAGTGAGCTTGGAGCTCGTCATGACCTTGATCTTGGAGGCGGCGATCATATCCTTGAGCGCCTGGTCGTTGTTGGGCGCGTGCACTGCGGTGAGCAGCAGCTGGTCCAGCATTTCCACAATGGTCACATCCTTGCCTTGGGCTTCCAGCATCAGCGCTGTTTCGCAGCCCACGAGCCCGCCGCCCAGGACCACGACTTTTTCTCCGGTCTCGATCCCTTGGGACAGCAGCGTGGTGGCTTCCACCACGTTGCCTTTTTCGCAGCCGGGGATCCTGGGGAGGATCGCTTTCGAACCGGCGGCCAGGATGACCACGTCGGGTTTGGCTCTGAGGATTTCCTCTTCCGTAGCTTCTTTTCTGAGGCGGACCGTCACGCCGTGTTTGTGGACTTGTTTGATCAGGTAATCCATGTAGCGCTTGGTGTCATACTTGAACAGGGGCGCGCCGGCTGCCTTGAGCGTGCCGCCCAGCTCTGCGGATTTTTCCCACAGTTCCGCCTCGAAGCCGCGCTTGGCTGCGGTGATGGCTGCCGTCATGCCGCCGGGACCGCCGCCGATCACGAGGATCTTTTGCGCTTCGGTTGCGGGCTTCAGCTCGTAATCCTTCTCGAACCCGGTAGCGGGGTTGATGGCGCAGGTCTTGAAGCGGGACATGCAAGCGTTGTACAGGCATTCGTTGCATCCGATGCAGGGGATGATGTCGTCGGTGAGGCCTGCCTTGACCTTCTTGGGCCAGTGGGGATCCGCCAAAGAGGGATGTCCCAGTCCGATCAGATCGGCTGTGCCTTCGGCCACGACTTTTTCCGCCAGATCCGCATCGTCCATCTTGCCCTGGATCATGAAGGGGGATCGGATCCCGGCTTCCCGGAGCGCTTCGGCGATGTACAGCTGGCAGCCTCTTTCCTGATAGGTGGTGGTGACGGCGTTGTACCAGCACTCGTAGGCTCCTCTGTCCAGATGGAGGTAGGCAAACCCCGCGTCGTCCAGCATTTTGGCGATCTCGATGCCTTCTTCCATGGTTCGGCCGCCTTCGAAGCTGTGGTCCGGAGTAAACTTGACAGCGACGGGGAAGTCGTCGCCGCAGGTGGCGCGGACGGCGTCTCTGAGTTCGAAGACGATGCGGAGCCGGTTCTCCAGGCTGCCGCCGTATTCGTCGGTCCGTTTGTTCCAGTTGGAGCTGATGAACTGATCGATCAGGTAGCCGCCGTAGGCGTGGATCTCCAGCACGTCGACTCCCGCGCATTTGGCCAGGGATGCGGAGTATCCGAACTGTTCCACCATCCAGTGGATTTCCTCCTTCGTAAAGGGCTGGCAGATCAGGTTGGGGTACCAGAAGCTGGGCACTTCGCTGGCGGACTTGGGCGCTGTGAACTGGTTGATGATGGACACCCGTCCCAGACCCAGGGAAAGCTGCAGCGCAAATTTTGCGCCGTACTGGTGGACTTGTTCTACCGCCAGGGACAAGCGGTCTGCGTGACTGGTGGTCCAAAGCGCATTGGCCTGACACTTTTCAAACCGGTCTTCGATAAAGTGGGTGGCAGGATACACGAGCCCGAACCCGCCCTTGGCTCTCTCCACCAGGTAATTTCTCTGCCGTTCGGAGATCCCGTTGTCGATGTCGAACATGAACCCCATGGGCGTCATGACCATGCGGTTTTTCAACTCCAGACCGCCGATATTGACTTTTTCAAATAAAGTTGCCATCATTTCCTCCTTTTTCCGATGCATACAATTGCCTATATGATTTAGACATGTGTATAATATATATATACATTATACCATTGGTTGTGAAAATGTAAACAATGTTTTTGAAATGTATGGTATACTGATGACGATTTTCAACAGAGGTGGATCATGAAAAAAACAGACGACAAATCAACAAAACGACAGATCATCAACTGGGCGGTCCGACTGTTTAAGGAACACGGCTACAACAACGTGTCCGTCAAGGATATCTGCGAGCTGGGCGATATCAGCCGGGGAACCTTTTACTACCATTTCAAGTCTAAGGACGAAATATTCGACAACTATTTTCTCGAATCCGAGATCTCGATCGCGGATAATCTGAATTCCATTCTGAGTTCGGATAGTTATGTGGAGCAATTTCATACGGTGTTCAACACATTTTTGTCCCAAATCCTGGACGCCGGCCCGGAGATCATGGCCCAGGTGTTCAAGCGGAATCTGGATCGGGAGATCCGTCAGCTGGCGCCTCGGGAAAGCGCCATGTGGGAGGTCTATGTGACCATTCTGAAAAAAGCCCAGGAGACAGGCGAGATCCAAAATCCTTTGCCCGTGGAGGATCTGCTCGAAGCCTTCTTGTATCTTTCCAACGGCATCTCGCTGATCTGGTGCAACAAGAAGGGCAAATTGGATCTGGCAGGGGAACACGGTCGGCTGTTCCATGTTGTTTTTCAACAGAAAAGGGTATAGAGTAAAAGAGGTATAAAGGGGGATCATAAAGTGAAAAGATCATTCAACAAGACGATCGGATGCCTCGCGGTGTTGGCGGCGTTTTTGATTGCCTTCGCTGCGCCGGCGGAAAGTTACGGCGCTTCTTCGTTTTCGGACACGAAGGATCACTGGGCGGAGCAATCCATTGAAACGGCCGTGGCCCGGGGCATTATCAAGGGCTACACCGACGGGCGATTTCGGCCGGATGCAAAAGTGTCCCGGGCGGAATTTTTGAGCATGCTCAACCGGGCACTGGGGAACACATCGACAGGCACCATGGATTTCGATGATATTTCAGGCAGCGCCTGGTATTATTACGATGTGGCCAAGGCCGTCACCGCAGGCTATGTGGACGGATTCAACGACGGCACGTTTCGTCCCGATCACCTGATCACTCGGCAGGAGGCTGCGGTGATGCTGTCCCGGGTGTTGCCCACCCATGGCTACAGTACGAATCTGAGCCGTTTTTCAGATTATCGAACCATTGCGGATTGGGCGGAGGAAGCGATTTCTTCCGTGAGCGGAAAGGGCTATCTTTCCGGCTATACCGACGGCAAAGTTCATCCGCTTGACGCCCTTACGCGGGCTCAGGCAGCCAAGATCATCAGCGAGATCGCCGAAGAGGAGAACATCTCGGCTTCGGATCCCGTCATCAAAAAAGACGGAACAAAGTTGACCGGCCGGATCTATGCCAACAATGTCACCATCCACAGGGATCTTGACGACGGAGAAGCGATTCTGGACAATTGCGTTGTTTTGGGGAAACTGATCGTTCAGGGGGGCGGAGACAACACTGTGACCGTGAACAACTCCCGGGTGATCAATGCGCTGGTGGACCGTTCCGCCGGGCAGGTGAGACTCCTGGCCAAAGGCAGCACGGCGATCCTGAACACGGTCTGTTCCGAAGACTTTACCCTGGAGACTTCGGGACTGAGCGGAACCGGTTTTGAGAAAATCAGCTGCACCTCATCTTCCAACGGAATACTGAAGGGCAGTTTCCCCTATGTTTCCATCGACGGTGCTTCGGCGGATCTGCAGCTGGCATCGGGAACGATCACCACGCTGGATGTGAACAGCGCGGCCCGGCGGTCGAACATCACCCTGGACAGCAGAGCTGTGGTGAGCCTGGCCAATGTGCGCGCAGAATCCTATTTCCACGGAACCGGGACCGTTTCGGACATGCAAGTCTACGCCAAGGGCGTCACCTATGAGACGAAGCCGAAAAAGTGGTCGATCCGCTCCGGCGGGCAGACGCCTGCGCTGGATGACCCGGAGTTGTCCGTCACGTTCAGCCCGGTCAGAGGAAAAACCAATGTCTACCTGGATACTGCGATCACGATCACCTTCAGTTCAGCCATGCGGGAAGATGACGGCAGCACCATTACGAATTCGGAACTGCCGGGCATCGTGACGATCCGAAAGGGGTCCACCGGCGGCAGCGCCGTAGCCTATACCGGATCCATCAATTCCGCCAAAACGGTGATGACGCTGACCCCTTCGACGCCTCTCCTGGAGGACACCAGGTATTATATCGTGGTGAAGGCAGGGACCATGATCGATGCCGACGGAGAAGAAAACGAGGCCATGACCTCCTATTTCAACACGGGCAGCGACACGGAGAAGCTTTTGGTGACGTATGTGCCGGTCCATGGGGAGACCGCCGTGGCCGCAGACCGGAAGAGTTTTACGATCAGCTTCTCCGAAGGACTCACGAAGTACAACGGGACCTCTCTTTCCACCGGTGACAGTTATTTGAAGAGCAGTGTGATTCTGTTCCGGCGGGGAAGTACGAATGTGGGTGTGTCGGACTATACGGTTTCCATCAACAGCGCACGGACCCGGATCACAATCACGCTGGATGACGACTATGATCTGACCTTGAATACGAATTATACGATCGGGGTAAAAGCCTCCACGTTGAAAACGACAGACGGTGAGGCGGTGCCGGCCTCCAATGCGACCTGGAAGACGGCCGGGCTGCCGGTTTTGAGCAGCGTCGGCGTCGTTGCGGGTGAAACATCGGTGACTTTCAAAGCGACGCCCAACGTCAGCGGCAGGATCTATGCCGTGCTGCTGCCGGTCGACGCCGCCGCACCGACGGCGGCCCGGATACGGGACGGCAAGGATGCGGCGGATGCTGCAGCCATAGCCGCAGTGAACGCCGCAACACCGGCCTCCGGCGCAGCGACGCTGCCTCTTACGGGGGAAGGAATCACCAGAGACACGGCTTACAAGGTGTATGCCGTGTTGTATGACGGCAGCGGCAACGCTTCCCAAGTAGTCAGCACACCGGCCACCACAGAGCCGCTGAAGCTCAAGAGCCTGACCGTCGTTCCCGATACGGGAACAGGAGACATCCTTACAGGATTCAAACCGGAAACGCTGGACTACGGCACCATCGTTGTGCCCAACGGCACTTCCTATGTGGAGGTGACGGCGGAAGCCAATGCGCTTTCTTTCGTGGGCGATCTGACCATCAACGGCGACACGCAGATCGCCGACAAGCAAATCGACCTGACCGCCGGATCATCAGAAATTTCTGTGGTCGTGCAGGAGCTGGGCAAGCGCAGTGTCACCTATTCGGTCGCGATCAGGGTGGCCGGCAGCGCTTCCCTGGAAAGCATGACCATCAACGATGAGGTCTACGATCCGGCTTCGTCGGCGTCCTTCGGCCTGGGCGCAGACCCGGTGCAGGTGATCCTGGCCATTACGCCGGAGGATCCCGCCGCCACGATCCGGATCGACGGTGCCACCGTGGCAGCCGGTGATCCGATCACCCTGAACCTGGATTCCACGATCACAGAGAAGAGCTTTGTGATCGAATCCGCCGACGGTCTGGCCACACGGACCTATACGATCCGTTTCGACCGCACGCCCCTACCCGACGGCGACAGCTGATTCTTTCACAGCCGATCGCGTCTTTTTCCGAAAGCGCTTCCAAGAAAAGCAAAGCCGCCGGTCTGATTCAAACCGGCGGCTTTTGTATCAAATTGGCCCATGCAGGAATCATCCTGTATCGCTGCGTGTATTCGTTTCAATGGCAGCAAACTGCATGCGCCAAAGTGAGCGGACACAACTGGGGATGTTAAAATTTAACAACACTATAATACGGTAGTATGATAGTGTAGTCAAGCATATTTTGTCGAAAAAGCAAATCATATTCTGCATTCACGGAACGTGGATAAGAATCTTGCAATCGGTAGGCCGGCACTTTACACTGATAGTGAAAGCACGGAAGAAACGGAGGAATCTCATGAAGATCGTTTTCACCAACGGACGCATTTATACGATGGACATGCGCAATACCGTTGCTTCGGCGATAGGAATGGAAGACGGACGCATCTCTGCAGTGGGTAGTGATGCCCACGTACTGGCCGGCACAGCACACCCGGACCGGGTGATCGATCTGAAAGGAAAAGCCATGCTGCCCGGGTTTTACGACGGACACGTGCACCTGCTAAGCTACGGGTACAGCAAATCCATGGCCTGTCTGGATCACTGCGGAAGCATCGAAGACCTTGTTCGGGAAGTTCGGGCTCACATTCAACGACAGAAACCGGACCGGGGTATTTGGGTGGAGGGCCGTGGCTGGAACGAATCGGCCTATCCGGAGGGGCGCATGCCCGATCGCCGCGACCTGGACCGGATCTCGACGGATCACCGGATCGTGCTGGGACGATCCTGCAGTTTTGCCTGTGCGGTCAACACGAAGACATTGCAGGACATGGGGATGTTCGAGCATCCGCCCGTGCCGGAATCGGGATCGGTGGATCTGGACACGGAAGGGCGTCCCACCGGTGTTTTTCGCGGAGAAGCCACGCAATTGATCTATGACCGAATGCCCCGGTTGGGCGTGGAGGGGACGAAGGATGCTGTGCTGGCGGCCTGCCGGGACTATGGGAAGGCCGGGATCACATCAGCGGATACCGATGATTTCGAACTGACGAGAGGCGGTACATTTCGGCAGATCCTCCAGGCCTATCTGGAGTTGGATGAAGCAGGACTGCTTCCCATCCGGATCAACGAGATGCTCTACCTGCCTACGAGAGAACTGCTTGAGGATTTTCTGACACTGGGATACAAAACCGGAGACGGTTCCCCGTTTTTTCGGATCGGGCGTTTCAAAATGCTGACGGATGGTTCCTTGGGCACTCGAGAAGCTGCATTGATGGAACCTTATGCGGATGCGCCGGGCGGGACGGGCACGGTGATGCAGAGTCAGGCAGCACTTTCTGCTATGATGCGACGTGCCTTTGAAAGCGGGTTGGATCTTGTAGGGGACGGAATCGGTGACCGGGGTATTTATATGCTTCTCAAAGCTTACGAACCTCTGGTCCGGGAGAATCCGGGAAAGGATCTGCGCTTTTGCATCGACCATTCTCAAATCACCACGGAAGGGATCATCGAAGAATACAGGCGATTGAACGTGATCGGAGGCTGCGAATTGATTTTCGTTTCATCGGATATCGACATTGTGGAGGAACGGGTGGGCGCGCATCGAGCATCCTTGTCGTACAACTGGAAACGCTTTTTCGATCTGGGCGTGAAGGTGACCGCAGGCTCCGACAGTCCGGTGGAGCCCTTCGACCCGCTGCTGGGGATCCATGCGGCCGTGAACCGACGGAACCGGAAAGGCGAGCCGGAAGGGGGCTGGCTGCCCGAACAGCGCCTCAGCGTAGCGCAGGCTGTCTTCGCCCTTACCGCAGGCTCAGCTTATGCGGCCCGGGAAGAGCATCTGAAAGGAACGCTGGAAGCAGGAAAATATGCCGATGCCGTCGTATTATCCGAAGACATCTTTCGGATCGATCCCGGCCGCATCGACCGGGCAGCCGTCCTGATGACCGTCGTAGACGGCAGGATCGCCTTCGAAGATTAGCGCATTCGAGCGGCCAGTATGTCGTTGATCACGATGCCCAGGCCCAACAGACTGTAAAACATGGGCATGACGGAAACGGAGCTGTCGTTGACCAGGGCGGCGGCCAGAAAGCCGGTGATGCCGAAGAAGATGCCGCTGCCGGCGAAGGTCAGGAAATCATCGCCGAAAACCGCCTTGCGGTAGAGTCGGGCACCGGTGAACAGATAGATGCCGAAAAGAGACAGCAGCGCCAACAGGGAAACGACGCCCGTGCCGACGGCTGCACCCAGGTACAGGTTGTGGGGCTTGTCCACGACGATGTCGTAATTGTTGCCGGTGGAATATTTCCCGGCATAATCTTCCTGTGGGAACGCGGCGCAATAGGTGTCGGCGCCGGTACCCAGCAGGATCGTCTGTTTCAGGAGCGGAAAACTTCTGGACCAGATGTACCCCCGCCAGGAGCCGAAGTTCGGATTGTTGTCGAAGCCGACATGTTCCACGGGGTCCAGATCCACCAGTCTTCCCATCCGGTTGCGGTGCAGGATATTTTCGGCGGAAACGACGAAGTCCCAGGTGACGCCCGGGGTGTGAAGCCGGATGCCCGGAGAGCCGGCCACGGGTGCCATGGACAAGGTCAGATAGGGTCGATAGCGGGAATCTTCCAGCGCATAACGGGGAACCTGTGCTTCCCCCGTGGTCGGATCGCCTCCGGAGGATTCCTGTGCGTCCGGTGTTCCGTCGCCCAACGATTCCAGCGCCTTCATTTCTATGGGTTGTCCTTCTTCGTCCAGGGCCGTGATGCTGGCCGGTTGCCCTTCCGGGTTGCGTTCTACCGCAATGACCAAAGGCCGGCCGTTCAGGCTCAACGCAATGTGATCCGGCGCAGTGTCGAAGTAGTCGATGACGGGCTTTACGGAACCGGCTTCCGCGTCCTTCAGTTCTGCGGGATCCGCCGGTTCTTCCTGTGCGGTGCCCCCGGTTACGCTGCGGAATGCGCCTCGCAGTTCCGGCGTCCATCGATCGGCAGTGATGCCGGCTATCAGTCCCGTGATCAGGAACAGGACGCACAGAGGCCGCACCCATTCCAACAATTTTTTATTCAGCAGAATCAGTCCGGACAGGCCGATGATGCCCAGACCGAAAAATCCGCCGGAAGAGGCGGAGCCGATCAGGTTGTAGATGAGCAGTGCAAACAGGAGGGCCAGGCCGGCCTTGTGTGCGGCCGGGGTCTCTTTGCCCCGGTTCCACGCCCGGATGAACAGCATGCCGAACAGGGGAATCAGCAACGTCAGATAGAAGGATACGTAGTTGATATTGTAGACCGTCTGATAGATCTGCCGGTTTTGAAACGTGAATTTCAGATAAGGCTCCCCCTGTTGAGCGGCGGCGTCGATGCTCTGCCAAAGACTCATGCCTGTAGGCATGGCGATGTCCGGAACCAACAGCTTCTGTCCCAGGGTCGTGCGGAAGAAATCCATATTCAAGGCCTGGCTCAAGCCCAGAAGCCCCAGAAGACCTCCGGAAAAGGCAAGGGGCAGGAGGAACAGTCTCACGTGCGCTTCGGTCCGTACGGAATTGATGATGAAAAACAGCAGGAGCATATAGCTCAGGAGGACCAGCGTTCCTTCGAATCGATCGTTCCACCCCAAAAGCGCAAATGCTTTGTAATCGGAAAATTGATAGGAAGCCGTGACGCAGAGTGCATACAGGGCCATGGGCAGGTAGACGAAGCTGCGGCGCACCGCGAAGGATTGGGTCGTGACCCGGTAGAGCAGGAGGATCAGGACCGCTGCGGCGCAGAGCAGGATCGCGATCATCTTATAATAACTGAAGAAATCCGCAATGCCGGACGTGTCGGTTTGCGACGTCCAGAAGAATCGGCTCATAGGGCGGGTATAGGTGTGCATGCGCACGATCAGGATCACAAAAGCGGAGAAGAAAACGGCGGGCAGAAGCTGCCAGCTGTGGGAAGGGTCTTCTTCTCCCGGCGCATGGCTCATGGCCAGACAATAGGGATCCCGGGTGGTGGGCTGCTTTTGTTTCATGACGCGCCTCCTTACCCGTTCAGTGTAGCACAACGAAAATCGTTAAACAATCCGTATCGAAAGGGTGATGAATCGGACTGTAACCGTTAGACACACAGAAACAGATATGCTATAATTTTTTCTGACAACCTGCTTGGGATGACGGCATAAAACTTACCGGATGTTCGGCCGTGCCGAAGGAATCAGAATGAGCAAGAAAGTAAAAATTGCATTGCTGTTGCTGTTGGATATCACAGCGATCACACTGGTCTATATCGCAGCGCTGCTGCTGCGATTTGATTTTTCACCTTCCAATCCGCAATTCGAAGGATATTTTGCGATCTGCTGCGATGGTTTGATCGGGCTGGTGCTCATTAAGATCACCGTGTTTGCCTTGATGGGGTTATACAGCAGTCTCTGGAAATACGCCAGCATCGACGAGTTGGTGAAGATCGTGGCGGCATCCTTTGTGGCGAACGCTTTTGCAGTCGTGTATCTGGTGATGTCGGCACACCAGCTGCCGCGAAGCATTTATTTGATGGCGCTGGTTTTGGATATGGCGGCCGTCGGATTGATCCGCCTGGGCTATCGCTGGGCGCGGAACCGGTACAGCTACCAAACGTTGAAAAGAGACGTGCCCGGCGGCCTCTTCAATTATGTAAAGAATCAGAGTGCGGGAGCCAACAAACGGATCATGGTGGTAGGCGCGGGAGATGCCGGCGCCGCCCTCATCAAAGAAGTGCGTCAGCACTCGGACCAGCGGCAGCAGGTCGTCGTTGCGGTGGACGACGACAAAGAAAAACTGAACCAGCGGATCTACGGTGTCCGGATCGCCGGAAACCGCGTCGACATTCCCCACTTGGTGCAAAAATACGACGTGGACGAAATCGTGGTCACCATGCCCAGCGTCAGACGGACGGTCATCCGGGAAATCCTGGAAGAATGCAACAAGACCCAGTGCAGGGTGAAGATCCTGCCGGCCTACATCGATCTGATCAACGAAAAAGTGAGTATCAAAGCGCTGCGGGATATAGAGATCGAAGATCTGCTGGGCCGGGATCCGGTGATGGTGGATCTCTGCGAGATCAGCAGATATTTGGAAAATAAATCTGTGTTGGTGACCGGTGGCGCCGGATCCATTGGCGGCGAGTTATGCCGACAGATCGGCAGCTATCGGCCCAAGCGTCTCATTTGCGTGGATTTCAACGAAAATGCCCTTCACGAAAGTTCGGCCGAATGGGCCGTCAGATATCCTGAGCTGGAATTCGTTCCGGTTTTGGCTTCCGTCCGTGACGGCGTCCGGATCCGGCAGATATTCAAGAAATACAAACCCCACGTAGTGTTTCATGCCGCCGCCCACAAGCACGTGCCGCTCATGGAAGACAATCCGAGAGAATCGGTCATGAATAACGTGTTGGGAACAAAAAATGTCATGGATGCGTCAGAAGAGTATCTGGTGGATAAATTCATCATGGTCTCCACGGACAAAGCCGTCAATCCCACCAACGTGATGGGGGCCACCAAGCGCATCGGAGAAATGCTCATCCAGGAGCGGAGCCGGAGCTCAGAGACCTGCTTTGCCGCCGTTCGCTTCGGCAACGTACTGGGATCCAACGGCAGCGTAATCCCCACGTTCCGAAAGCAGATCGCCGTCGGCGGTCCTGTCACCGTCACCCATCGGGAGATCTGCAGGTATTTTATGACCATCCCGGAAGCCGTCCAGCTGGTGATCCAGGCCGGCGCCATGGCCGGCGGCGGCGAGATCTTCGTGCTGGACATGGGCGAACCGGTCAAGATCATGGAACTGGCGGAGAAGTTGATTCGACTTTCCGGATTTGAACCTTACGAAGACATCAAGATCGAGATCACGGGTCTGCGCCCCGGAGAGAAACTCTACGAAGAGTTGCTCCTGTCCGAAGAAGGACTGCGGGACACAGCCCATCACAAGATATTCGTAGGGGAACCCGCACCGGCCGGGACCGAATTGCTGGATCTGCTGGGCGAACCCGGGAAACTGGAATCGGCTGTCCGGGAGATCTGCGAGATGCCCGACCGGCAGATCAGGGCCTGGCTCCGGAAAATGGTTCCCAACTACAAACCTGCCCCGAACGGGCATTACGAGTTGTAACGCAGCCCACTGCCGTGTTGTTTCAACAGCAAGGAGTTTTTCTATGAAAAATCTTATCGAAATGGATCTGTCCTGTTCCGGTTTGGATCCTGCCGCCGTGGATTCCATGGGAGACACTGCAACGCGAGCCGCTGCGCGACTCTATTCCGGACAGGAAGCGTACACCGGCTGGGTGGATCTGCCGGAGACCTACGACCGGAAGGAGATGCTTCGGATCCGTCTGGCGGCAAAGAAGATCGCACAGCAGTGCACGGCGCTGGTGGTGATCGGTATCGGGGGATCCTATTTGGGTGCCCGAGCCGCTTACGAGTTGTTGACCGGCAGCTTTGCCGATCAGCTTCCGCGAAGGGCACCGAAACTGTTTTTTGCCGGACACAACATCAGCGCAACTTATCATAAAGAACTGATGGAGGTTCTGGAGCATCAGGAGGTTTGCCTCTGCGTGATCAGTAAATCCGGTACGACGGCGGAGCCTTCCATTGCGTTCGCCTTGCTCAAAGATGCGCTGATCCGCCGCTACGGCAGAGAAGAAGCTGCCCGACGGATCTATGCCGTCACCGATGCTTCGAAAGGCGTGCTGCGGCAGGAAGCCGACGCAGAGGGGTACGAAAGTTTTATCGTCCCCGACGATATCGGCGGACGCTATTCCGTGCTCACGCCGGTGGGGCTGCTGCCTTTGGCGGCGGCCGGCTTCGATCCGGAAGAATTTCTCCAAGGCGCTCAGGCAGCCCGGCAGGATCAAACGCTGATGGACCGCGCCGCAGGGTATGCCGTCGGACGCAACCTTCTATATAAAGAAGGAAAACTGATCGAAGTGTTCGAATCCTACGAACCCCGGTTTGCTTTCTTTTCGGAATGGCTGAAACAGCTCTTCGGAGAGAGCGAAGGAAAGGACGAGAAGGGGATTTTCCCCGCCAGCCTCAATTTCAGCTCGGATCTGCATTCCATGGGACAGTTTCTCCAGGAAGGAACCCCTTGCTTTTTTGAAACGATCCTGGAAGAATGCAATCCCCTCACAGACTTGCAGGTCCCGGAATCCGCCGGGCCGCCTCTTGCCGGGAAAAGCGTCAACGATGTGAACCGGGCCGCTCTGGAAGGGGTGGCAGCGGCCCACCAAAAGGCCGGGATCCCTCTGTTTCGCTTTCGGATCAAGACAAATACTTCTCCACAAATCGTGGGGCAGATGGTATACTTCTTTGAGACGGCGTGCGCCCTGTCTGCCTACATGATGGGGGTGGAACCCTTTGATCAGCCGGGGGTGGAGGCCTATAAAAGGGAAATGAGAGAGAGATTATAATAAAGGGGAACCCATGAAGAAAACATTCACCACATTTCTGCTGGTGTTCGTCTTGGCAACGGCGGTCATGATACCGATTCGCCACGTCTTTGCCAAGGTGGGCGACAGTACCATATTCGAAACCGAAGAGCGTCTGCTGGATGAAATGACGCCCATTGCGGTAGATGAGGACAGCCCGTTCTACGAGGTTTTTCAGAGCAAGGACCGGGTCAATTTTTTGCTCATGGGCCTAAACGACAACATGACCGATACGTTGATGCTGGCCAGCTACGACATGGTCAATCAATACATCAACATGATTTCCATCCCCCGGGACACCTTCTATTTCAGGGATGGGTACGGCAACTACGCTTTCAGTAAAATCAATTCCATCTACCATTCCGAAGGAATTGTGCCTTTGGCCGAAGCGGTATCGGAGATCCTGTACGGCATGCCGATCCATTACTATGCCATCGTGGAATATGCGGATATCCGCAAAGTGATGGACGTGATCGGCGGTGTCGAAGTGGAGATTCCCTTCTACATGAAATATATCGATACGACCAGAGGCAAGGAACTGTACATCGATATTCCTGCAGGAAAACAGATCATCGACAGCAGCAACGTGATCGAATTCCTTCGGTTCCGCAAGACGAATCCCGCCTTTGCGCGGCAGGGATACAAGAGCTACGAAGCCGGAGACATCCAGCGGATCAAGGTCCAGCAGGATTTCGTCAAGGCGGTGATCCGGGAATGCCTGAAACTGGGAAATCTCAAGGACGTGGCCAAGGTAACGCTTCAGAATGTGGAGTCGGACCTTACCTTTGCCATGGCAGGAAAGCTGGCCATCAGGGCCATGAACGGTCTGTCCTCGGAGAACGTGAGCGCCTATACACTCCCCGGCCGGGATAAATTCATGCACGAGCTTTCCTTCTGGGTCGCCGACGAGGAACAGGTGGCTGCCATGCTCAAGGAAATCTATTCCCTGGAAATCGAAACGACCACGGAAGGCGCGGTTGAACTGCCCGACGGAGAATAAGCGGAAGGGCGGCGGGCTCCTTGGGGTGGGAGGCCAAAGAATCACAGAAAAACGGACGGATTTTTGGTTCCGTCCGTTAAATTTTTCCCAGCGGTTTCAATTTGTGTTTGCCACACAAATAAATTGAAGAATAACTGTTGACAACCAACGAATGTTCCACTATTATTAGGTTTACTATTTGACTTTTCCCGGACGAATTCCCGGCCGGGTACAATCAAAATGAAGAAGAGGTGTGAAAATGAAAACAAAAAAAATCCTGACACTTGTTTTGGCAATGGTCATGATCATGAGCCTGGCTCTTACCGGCTGCGGCGGAGGCGGCGGAGAAGAACCTGCTGACGAGGGATACAAAGTCGGTGTCATTGCTCCCCTTACAGGAAGTGTTTCCGTGTACGGCATCGCGGTAAAGAATGCGGCAGAGATGGCCAAAGAGGAGATCAATGCGGCCGGCGGTATCGACGGAAAGATGGTCGAGTTGGTCATCATGGACGACAAAGGCGATTCCACGGAAGGCGTCTCCGCATTCAATAAACTGGTCAGCGACGGCATCACCGTCGTACTCGGCCCGGTCACGTCCGGTGTCACCAGTGCGGTCACCAGCATTGCCAACAGCGAAGGTGTTGTCATGTTGACGCCTACGTCCACAGCGGATACCATCACCACGGAGTCCGACTATGTGTTCCGTTCTTGCTTCAAGGATTCCTATCAGGGCATCATGGGCGCCAAGTTCCTGTCCGAAAACGGATACACCAAGGCGGCGGTCCTCTATTGTGCAGGCGACACCTATTCCAAGGGTCTCCGGGATTCATTCGTGGCAGCGGCGCCCGATTTCGGCATCGAAGTAGTCGTGGACGAAGCCAGCTCCTCCATGGATGACACGGACTTCACCACGCAGGCTACCAAGATCGCCGCTGCAGGCGCGGACTCCCTGTTCGCAGCCTACTACTACAATGCAGCCGGCCCCTATATCATTCCCCAGACCAGAGCGGCCGGATTCACCGGCGCAGTGATGGGTCCCGACGGATTTGACGGCATCGTGCCCGACTACATCACCGGTACCATGGCTGACTACAACAACGTCTTCTTCACGAATCACTATTCCACGGAAGACGAAAAGGAAATCGTTCAGAGCTTCATCGCCAACTACCAGGCAGCGTACGGCGAGATGCCCAATGCGTTGGCAGCGCTGGGCTATGACGGCGCCAACATGCTTTTCAAAGCCATCACGGAAGCCGGAACCACGGAAGCGGCAGCTGTCAAAGCAGCGCTGGACGGGATGGAATTCGACGGCGTCACAGGTACGTTCGTTCTGGATGAGACCGGCACACCGGAAAAATCCGTTGCCATCATCGAACTGTACGAAGACGGCGACAGCGTAAGCCAAAAATTCAACAAGACGCAGAACTAGTTGTGAACAGCACCTTTTCACGAGGGCTGACAATATGCTAAAATGGAGAGGCGCGAAATGACGCAACGACCTTCGTGCCTCTCATTTTCCTTGTAAAGGGCAGCGCCGGCCCTTCCCAAGCGGCGCGCCATAACCAGACACCACGAAAGGCGGATTCGAAATTGAGCGAGTTCATACAACAAGCCATCAACGGCCTTCGGATGGGCAGCGTCTATGCGCTGATCGCTTTGGGGTACACCATGGTCTACGGGATCATCCGGTTGATCAACTTTGCCCACGGAGATTTTATCATGGTGGGCGCATACACCATGATCTTCACCATTCCGGTCATGCTGGGCTTCGGCCTGCCGGCCTGGACCGCTGTGGCTGCGGCGGTGATCGTCGCTTCCGCCGTGGGGATCACCACGGAAGCCGTGGCTTACCGGCCGGTGCGAAAAAAAGGCACACGAATGTCGGCGCTGATCACGGCCATCGCCATGAGTCTGTTTCTGGAAAACCTAGCTCAGGTATTGTTTACGTCAAATCCACGGGTCATCAAGGCTTCGATCTTCAGCCTGCCCACTGTTCAAATAGGCGCCGTCAAGATCGACGGAACCACCCTTGCCACCATCGCCATCGCAGCGGTCACTATGGTGTTTCTGCAATTATTCATCCACAAGACCAAAATGGGACGGGCCATGCGGGCCGTTTCCGAAGATAAGCAAGCGTCCGTTCTCATGGGGATCAACGTCAACCGGACGATCACCCTCACCTTTGCCATCGGCTCTGCCCTGGCAGCGGTCGCGGCGCTCATGTACTGCGCTCAGTATCCTTCCGTGATGCCTACCATGGGCTCCATGCTGGGGCTCAAAGCCTTCGTCGCCGCCGTACTGGGGGGGATCGGCATCATGCCCGGCGCCATGCTGGGCGGCTTGACGATCGGTCTGGTGGAATCCCTTTCCAAAGCCTACAGCGCATCTCTCACCGGCGGGATCATCACATCGGCGTTTTCCGATGCGGTGGTGTTTGCGATCCTGATCATCGTGTTGTTGGTGAAACCGGCCGGCATTTTAGGGAAAAACCAGGGAGAGAAGGTGTAGGATATGAAGATGCCCAACGATATCAAAAAAGCCTCCACGCTGAATCTGATCGCCATTTCCATCCTTCTCGGCGTCATCGCCTGGCTGGGCTTCAATCAGGTGTTTTCCTCCTACATCGTAGGCATATTCTGGCTGTCCTGTATCGGGATCATCATGGCTACCTCTTTGAACCTGACCAACGGATTTCTGGGGCAAATGGCCCTGGGACATGCGGGATTCATGCTGATCGGCGCGTATACCTCGGCGCTGCTGTCTTTGGCGATGGTTCGTGCAGGCGTGCTTGCCGGCGACGGTGCGGAACAATTTATCCGCTTCGTCATCTGTCTCGTCGCTTCCGCGATCCTGGCCGGGCTGTTCGGTATTTTGGTAGGGATCCCGGCACTTCGGCTCCGAGGCGACTACCTGGCCATCATCACGCTGGGATTCGGCGAGATCATCAGAGTCGTCATCCAGGGGATTCCCTGGGCCGGCGCCGACGGACTGGAACAGGGTTCGGCCAGTCCCGTGCTCTACAAGACAGGCCTCGGCTTCAACAATGCCACGAAATCACACTATATGTTTTTTGTCGCGCTCCTTACGATCGCCTGTGTGGCGGTGATCTTCACGTTTATTCGATCCAGGTTCGGACGGGCGATCATCTCCATCCGGGACGACGAGATCGCTTCGGAAGCCAGCGGCATCGATACCACGTTCTATAAAGTGATGGGATTTGCGTTTTCCGCCATGTTTGCAGGCATCGCAGGATCGATCTTTGCGGCGTGCTATTCCTCTCTCAACACAGGAAACATGGGCTTTATGGCGTCGGTGAACTACTTCGTAATGGTCGTGTTCGGCGGAATGGGGTCCATTACGGGGTCCATCGTTGCGGCCATCGGCCTCACCACGCTCAACGAAGCGCTCCGCTCCTTTGACGAGTACCGCATGCTGGTCTACTCCGTCGTGCTGGTCCTGATGATGATCTTCCGGCCCACGGGGCTGCTGGGGACCTACGAATTTTCACTGGCCAGGATCTTTGGCCGCCTCCGGGGCAAAGGCGCCGGAAATAAACAGGAAAAGGAGGTCCGGGCGTAATGGATAACGGCACACAGCTTTCCACAGACAGAGAAACGCCGCTGATCAAAGTCAGCCACCTGGGCATCACCTTCGGCGGTCTTCGAGCCGTCAACGATTTCAATCTGGAAATGGGCGAAAACGAGCTGGTGGGTCTGATCGGGCCCAACGGCGCCGGCAAGACCACCGTCTTCAATCTGCTGACAGGTGTATACATCCCTTCGGAAGGAGATTATTTCTTCATGGGGCAGCGTATGAACGGGAAAAAGACCCATCAGGTCGTGCAGAGCGGCATTGCCCGAACGTTCCAGAACATCCGTCTTTTCAAGCAGATGACGGTGCTGGAAAATGTGAAAGTGGCCATGAATCCCTACTACTCCTACAATCTGTTCTCCGCACTGTTCCGAACGGGAAAATACTGGGAGAGCGAAGCGGAGAACGAGGCGAAAGCCCGGGAACTTCTGGATATCTTCAACCTCCAGGATAAAGCGGATTATATCGCGGAAAACCTGCCCTACGGACAGCAGCGGAAGCTGGAGATCGCCCGTGCGCTGGCCACGGGGATGAAGCTCCTGCTTCTGGACGAACCGGCAGCGGGCATGAACCCTACGGAAACCGCCGAGCTGCTGGAGTGCATCCGTATCGTCCGTCAGCGGTTCAATATTTCCATCCTTTTGATCGAGCACGACATGAGCCTGGTCATGAAGATCTGCGAGCACATCATCGTCATTGACTACGGGACCACCATCGCGCGGGGGACTCCGGAGGAGATCTCCTCCGATCCGCGGGTTATCGCCGCCTATCTGGGCGAAGAAGACTAACGCCGGAGGGAAAGGAACACCAAGATGTTAACGATCGAAAATCTACATGTATCCTACGGCGCCATCCATGCGATCAAGGGAATCAGTCTGAAGGTTCCGGACGGAGAGATCGTGTCGCTCATCGGCGCCAACGGGGCCGGAAAGACCACCATTCTCCATACGATCACCGGACTGATCTCGGCTTCCGAAGGGACCATCGAATACAACGGAGCAGACCTGAGAAAAACGCCTCCCAGCAAAATCGTGTCCATGGGACTGGCCCACGTGCCCGAAGGGCGCCACGTCTTTACACGCATGACGGTCCAGGAAAATCTCTACATGGGTGCGTTTTACAGGAAAGAAAAACTATCGGAATTGGAGGAAGATCTGGAACGGGTCTACGAGAGTTTTCCCCGGCTCAAGGAGCGGGAAAAACAGCTGGCGGGCACGTTGTCCGGAGGCGAACAGCAAATGCTGGCCACGGGCCGTGCCATGATGAGCAATCCGAAGATGATCGTCATGGATGAACCTTCCATGGGACTGTCTCCCATGCTGGTGCGGGAAGTGTTTCACATTATCGAGAAAATGCATGAAAGCGGCATCACCGTGCTTCTGGTGGAACAGAACGCCAAAATGGCACTGTCCATCGCCGACCGGGCCTATGTTCTAGAAACCGGCCGCATCGCCATGGAAGGAGACGCGGAAGAACTGCTCAACGATCCCCGGGTCAAGAAGGCTTACTTGGGCGCATAGGAAGGCGGGCGCTGCGACGCCCCGCCTCTTGCTTTTTTTGGCGAAAAGCGATAGAATATTCTTGCGAACGGTGTTCTGCCGTTTGAGTTCCCTTATTTGCAGGTACAATCTATGAATCAAAAACAGAACGCAACTTTGGGTCGTCCCCGAAGAAGGATGTGGATCGCTGCCGTATTGGTGCTGTCCATGTCTCTGTCCGCTTTTGCTCAGACGGGCTTTGTGGATGTGGAAGATGCCTATTGGGGCGCTGCTTATATCCGGACTGCCGCCGATGCGGGCATCATCAACGGATACCCTACTCAAGAGGAAGGGATCTTTCGTTTTGATCCCGAACATCCGGTGAGCAAGCAGGAATCCCTGGCCATGATCTACCGGACGCTCCAAAGCACCGGCCTTTTGCAGGATGAGACGGACCTGTCCGAACCCTATGCGCAGCAGTTGACTGCCGGCGGGATCGCCGAATGGGCTCGGCTGTATGCGGCGTACGGATTCCGGTACGAATACGTGGCAGCCAAAGACTTTCAGGATGCCGGAGGAGCGGCGTTTGCCCCTCGTCAATTGGTTGCAATGTGGGCAGCCAAAGCCATGGCGTACGAATCGGCGCCGGCGGCGGTTCTTCCCTACGGCGACGGCGCAGCGATTTCCGACGAGACCTTTGCCTTTGCGGACGCGCTGTACCGGCACGAAATCATGACCGGTGACAACAAGGGCAATCTGAATCCCCTGGACGGGATCCGGCGTGTGGAGTTTGCGGCAGTGTGCACCCGGCTGTTGGAGGATGCGGCGCGCAAGGTCCAAACACCTCAGGCAGCCAGAAAACTGGAAGACAGTCTGATCCTTCACAGCGGTATCGTAAGGAGCGTGCAGACCGAAAGTCGCCGCTTTGTACTGGAAAAACGCGACGGCAGCACCTGGAGCGTGCAACTTTCCGCCGACGCAGCCATCATTGCGGACGGCCGGGAGATTTCGGCCGGGGAGCTCGTTGCGCTGGAAAATACATTCGTATCGGTTTCCTGTCTTCTGGGCGCCGGCAGGCAGGTCCTGATCGGCACCGGCGTGCAACTGCGGACGGGTTGGATCGAAAACCTTTCTTCGGAAGACGACTACGGTGTCCTGACGCTTTCTACCGAGGAAGGATTGCTGTTGCGGTATTGCTATGACGATGCAACGCTGGCCGATACAACGATCCGAAAGGGGATCGATGTGACCCTGATCGCCGACGGCGCTTACGTGCTGGAGATCAGATAGGAGCAACGACGCTCCCGACGAAAGGATTTCAATGGAACTGGATATTCTGAAAGATAAAAAAGTCGCCGAACTGCGGGAGATCGCAGGCGCACTGGGCGTGGCCGACACGGCAAAGATGAAGAAGAAGGAGATCCTGGATCTCCTGACGAAGATGCATCTGGAGGCAGCGGCGCAAAAGAAGGAAGAGGCGGGCAAGGATCGGGGACAGGCTGAGGCGGCCGGCCCGGACGCCGGGAAGAACGGCGGCAGGAAAGTATACGAGTGGCGACCGGAGCCCGAGGCTGCGCTTCGGGACGTCGAAGACGACGAGCCGGCCGACGCTCCGGACCCCTGTCGCGAAGAAGAGCCTCTCAAAGACGGAAGGACGCTCAAGACCGGTATTCTGGACATTGCGGACGGCGGCTTCGGATTCTTGCGCTTCGACAACTTTCTCACTTCCGACGAAGACGTGTACGTGTCCCCGACGCAGATCCGCCGGTTCAACCTGAAGACCGGCGACAAAATCTGCGGCATTGCCCGCAAACCCAACGAAGGAGAACGCTTCGGCGCCTTGCTCTTCGTCAAGACCGTCAACGGAGACGACCCGGGTTTCGCGCGCAAGCGACCGGATTTTTCGGATTTGACGCCGGTATTCCCCAATCGGCGTATTACCCTGGAAAAAGGCAGCCGGGAGCTTTCCATGCGGCTGATCGACCTGGTGGCGCCCATAGGCATGGGACAACGGGGCATGATCGTGGCGCCGCCCAAAGCAGGAAAGACGACGCTGCTCAAGCAGATCGCCAAAAGCATCGAACGCCAGAAAGTGAACGCAGAACTCATCGTGCTGCTCATCGACGAGCGTCCCGAAGAAGTGACGGACATGCAGCGTTCCATCAACGGCGAAGTGATCTACTCCACCTTCGACGAGCAGCCCTCTCATCACGTGAAAGTGGCGGAAATGGTCCTGGCACGGGCCCAGCGTTTGGTGGAACACGGCAAGCACGTGATCATCCTGCTGGACAGCATCACCCGCTTGGCGCGGGCCTACAACCTGGTGGAGCCGCCTTCGGGACGTACCTTGTCCGGCGGATTGGATCCGGCAGCCCTCCACAAGCCCAAGAAGTTCTTCGGTGCTGCCCGAAACCTGGAGGAAGGCGGAAGCATCACCATTCTGGCCACCGCTCTGGTGGAGACCGGCAGCCGGATGGACGATGTGATCTTCGAAGAATTCAAGGGCACGGGAAATATGGAGCTGCATCTGGACCGAAAGCTTTCGGAAAAGCGGATCTTCCCTGCCATCAATCTGAATAAATCGGGAACACGCAGAGAAGACATGCTCATGCGCCAGGAGGAACTGGAAGCCATTTGGCTCATGCGCCGGGCCATGGGCGACCTGGGCGCACAGGAAGCCACGGAGCGGATCATCGATGAACTGGTGCACACCAGAAGCAACGAAGACTTTATTCAAATATTCAAGAAACTGAGACTCGTGTAATGGATCTGAAAAAAATATTCGTCAAAAACGCCTGCCCCACGAAAATCGGCGGACAGGCCATATTGGAAGGGCTCATGATGAAGGGGCCGGAACAGCTGTCCATCGCCATCCGCAAACCTTCGGGCGCGATCCATCTGAGCGTGGAACCTTTAAAGGCACCGGGGAAATGGAAGAAGATCCCGGTGCTTCGCGGTATCATGGTTTTTCTCTCTTCCCTGGTCCAGGGCACCGGCATCCTGCTGTATTCCGCCGAGATCCTGGAAGAGTTTACCGACGCAGAGGGAAAACCGCTCTACGAAAAAGACAAGACCACGATATGGCTGGAAAAACACCTGGGCGAAAAGGGCGCTCTGAACCTGATGCTGTACGCTTCCGTGGCGCTGGCGATCCTTCTGACGGTGGGCGTCTTCATCATCCTTCCTACCTGGCTGATCCACGGAGCCAAAGTATGGGGCGGCATCCACAACGAAGTCGCGCTGAATTTCCTGGAAGGGGCCGTGCGGATCGCCATGTTCGTCCTCTACGTCAAGCTCATATCCGGTATGGACGACATCAAAAAAGTCTTTCAGTATCACGGCGCAGAACACAAGACCATTCACTGTTACGAGAGCGGCCTGGAGCTGACGCCGGAAAATGCGCAGACATTCTACACGCTGCACCCCCGCTGCGGAACCAGTTTTCTGATGTTCGTGATGGTGCTCAGTCTGCTGATCTTCTCCCTGCTGGGCTGGCCGGGTCTGGCGGCCCGGATCCTGTCCCGCCTGCTGCTGATCCCTCTGATCGCAGGGCTTTCCTATGAGCTCCTGCAGTTTACCGGGCGCCACGACGGCCGTATCGTCAAAGCGCTGAGCATGCCCGGCATCGCGCTGCAGAAGCTGACGACGAAGGAACCCACATTGGAACAACTGGAAGTGGCCATTGTTGCCATGAAAGCTGTGATGCCGGCGCAAGAACGGGAAGAGGACTCGCTGATGAATGCGCTGCAGGCCGGCCGATACTGGGTCGGCACCCTGCTTCGGGACGGCCTGCTCCAAAAGGATGAAGAAGCCACGGAGGCCTACCGGAAACGAAAGACGTCCCGAGGAAAAGTGCAATGACTTTGCGGGAGTTGCTGACCATCGGCACGAATCTCCTGAAAGAACAGGGAAACGAGGATGCGGTCACGGAATCGGAACAACTGCTCTGTCATCTGCTGCACAAGGATCGTATTTACCTGTATGCCTACGGCCGGGAACCGGCGGATGAAATACTCTGTCAATCGTTCTTCGATCTGCTCCGGAGAAGGACCGGCGGCACACCGCTCCAGTACATCCTGGGCGGCACGGTGTTCATGGGCATCCCGCTGACAGTCAACGAGTCGGTGCTGATTCCCCGTCAGGATACGGAGCTTCTGGCCGAGGAGGCCCTGAAAGAGCTGTCCAGACTGACCCGCTTTCTGAAGCATCACAAGGTGCTGGACCTTTGCACCGGAAGCGGGGCTCTGGCCATTGCCTTGGCCAAACTGGACCACAACGTCCGGGTGACGGCGACAGATCTCTCTTCCGAAGCGCTGGAGGTTGCGCAGAAGAATGCGGAGGCTGCGGGAGTCGCCGATGCCATCCGCTTCTGTCGGGGAGACCTGTTCGAAGCCGTCAAAGGACAGGGCCCCTTCGCCTTGATCCTGTCCAACCCTCCCTACATCGCCAGCGACGTGATCGATACCCTGGCTGTGGAGATCCGGGACCACGAACCCCGCATGGCGCTGGACGGCGGCGCCGACGGACTGGACCTGATCCGGCGGATCCTGAAGGATGCGCCCGATCACCTGAAGCCCGGCGGGCTTCTGCTCATGGAGATCGGCTACGATCAGGGACCGGCGGTGCAAGCCTTGGTGTCGGCCATGGGTGTTCCCTTCGTGCGAAGCCGGATCCTCCGGGATCTGGGCGGAAACGACCGGGTGCTCAAAGCCCGCAAACCCCGCTAAAAAGTTCTTGCATGCCCCGGAGGCCTGTGCTATTATATATGAGCGTTCATTCGGCGTACTCATGTTTGGGGGATTCGTTTTCCCGGACATAGACAATAGATATGTTGGGAAGAAGGAGGAAAGAGACATGAAAGCAGAGATCCATCCCGGTTATAAAGAGTGCAAGGTCACCTGTGCCTGTGGAAACGAGTTTACGACACGGTCCACAAAGGACGAAATACGTTTAGATGTTTGTTCTCAATGCCATCCGTTCTTTACGGGTCAGCAGAAGTTTATCAATCGCGGCGGCCGTGTAGAAAAGTTCAAGAACAAATACAACATCGACTGATCGCAAGGCAGACTGAAAGAAAAAACCCGGACCGCAAGGCCGGGTTTTTGTATCATACGGACGGACAGGCTCTGGAGATCCATGGACAGAAATAAACTGAGAGTATTACCCGGCGGCAAGAGCGAACACCTCTTTGCCGACTATCGCTTCATCAGCGGAGAGATCACCGACACCCGATTGATGGGTGTGCTTGGCATGCACTTGCATTGGGAACTGCCCTATCCCGCAGCCGAGCCGCATCTTCACCAATACTACTACTACGACATCGAGGAATTGGGGCTGGAAACGTACCGCACCTATGCGGGGGACGACCCGCTGGCCGTGGAGCTGGCCTGCAAAAACCTGTTCGGCGGACTGGGTGCCAGGATGAAACCCCTGAACGAGCGCGAAAGCCGTTATCTGGCAACGGAATTCATCAGCGAAACGAAGCGCAAAAAACAAGCGCTGCCCGAAGAAGCGGTGGATCTGGAGTTCATCACCCGCATGCCGGTTTTTTTGTCCGGCGAAGAGCAGGAAGAGTTGGTTGCAAAGATTCTCACGGAGATCCGAAGCGACTATCAGCTGATTCACTACTTTCTGATGCGGATCTTCGGCATGGACCTGAAAGGAGCCGCCTACCTGTGCGCTCCCACGTTCCTTTCTGCCGGAGGGCCCCAGACGTTCCTTACGGAACACTCCACATTCCTGCGCAATACCATCGAAGAGTATCTGGACGAAAACGGCCGGCTCTCCTATCTTTGCGAATCGCTGGTGGAAACGGGAAACAAGCACTGGCTGGTGATTTCAGAGCTGGAAATATGCGAAGGCCGAATCACGACGGCGCGGAGAAAATCCGCTTTTGAGATCTCTCTCTACGAAGCTTCCATGATGCTCAGCCGGTGGGAGTATGTGACGGTCTACGAGATTTTGAAAGATCCCGATGATTTCGATATCGAGTTTACCACCTACAGCCTGGGCACTATGCGCACGGAGCACACCAACGGTGAAATGTTCATGGAGTTCAAGAAGGACAACAACCACGTGGATCAGCGGGTCTTCAACCTGAGCGACGACATCAACTGTCTTTACTACCTGACGGATTTCGGACAGCTGATCCTGGCGGCCTATTCGCTGGAGGCGATCGGCCTGATGGAAGACCGGCTTCACGGCAGTGCGCTGTCTTCGGCGGTGTTCCCAACAGCCCGGTATCAGTTCCAGGAACCGGTCCTTTACGAATTCGCACAAAGCGACTACGAAGATTTTGAAGAATTTCTGAAGACCCTGAAATGAGGAGACATCAGCATGGATGAAAGAATCCGGACACTATCCCGCCTTTTAGTCAACTACTCCACAACAATCGAACCCGGGGACCGCTGTCTCATCGACTATTCCGGAGGGGCTCCTCTGCCGCTGATCCGTCAGTTGGTGCGGGACGTGTACGCTGCCGGCGGCGTTCCTTTCGTCAGCGGCAGGGAGGACTCCGTCACACGGGAAATCCTTCTGGGCGCCGAGGAAGACCAGTTGGAACGGATGAATGAAAATCAGCTGGCGTTCATGCGGCAGATGCAGGCGTACATTGCGGTGCGTGCCGGCGATAACAATGCCGAGCTGGCCGATGTGCCCACGGAGCAGATGAATCTGTACCATCAGAAACTCAGTCCGGTGCTGGATTATCGGGTGAACAAGACCAAATGGTGTGTTTTGCGCTATCCCAACGCGGCCATGGCGCAGCTTGCAGGCATGAGCGTGGCGGCTTTTGAAGACTTTTACTACGATGTCTGCACCATGGATTATGCCGCAATGGACCGGGCCATGGATGCGCTGGTGGAGCGGATGGACCGCACCGACCGGGTGCGCCTGACGGGACCCGGCACGGACCTTTCTTTCAGCATACGAGGCCTGGCGGCAATCAAGTGTGCCGGGAACATGAATATTCCCGACGGGGAAGTCTTTACCGCACCGGTGCGGGAATCCGTGAACGGGCACATCACCTACAATGCGCCTTCGCTGGAGCAAGGCTTTACGTTCGAAAACGTGTCCTTCGACGTTGAGAACGGAAAGATCGTCAAAGCCGAGGCCAACGACATTCCGCGGATCAACAAATTGCTGGATACCGACGAAGGCGCCCGCTACTTCGGGGAATTCGCCATCGGCCTCAATCCCTACATTCTTTCCCCCATGAAAGATATTCTCTTCGATGAAAAGATCAGCGGAAGCTTTCATCTGACGCCCGGCCGGTGCTACGAAGAGGCCGACAACGGCAACTACAGCTCTTTGCATTGGGATCTGGTGATGATCCAGCGAGCCGAATGGGGCGGCGGCGAAATGTACTTCGACGGCGAGCTGGTCCGCAAGGACGGCCTGTTCCTTCCGGCTGACCTTCGGCCCCTCAATCCGGAGAACCTGAAATAACCGGCCATCAGTCAAAACCTCTGAGCAGCCGACCAGCTGCGTAGAATATTCCGGCCCCGTCGCTTAGTGGACGGGGCCTTTCTTTTTTATGCCTGTTCTCTTTTGCCCGGGTCGGTTTATGCGGACGCTATGTGAAGTGCGCCCGGATCACGCGTTCGATCTTCAGTGCGGAGAGCGGTGTACGATCGCCGTCACTGGTAAGGATCAAGTTGTCGCCCGGCCGGATCCCGTTGACATGGTACATGTCCAGCTTTCGTTCCGTCGACCGGTGATAGACTTCATTACCCAGCATTCCCAGGTGTTCCCAGTATACCAACTCTCCATCCAGAGGATTTCGCACCACAAAATCCGGACAAAAGTGAAAGGACCCCAGTTCGATGGACGGTTCATATTTGAACGGAAGCTCAAATCGTGCCAGCTGTGTTGCAATGATCATCTCCGACTTTGACCGATACATTCCGCCCGCTGCCTGATAGCGCATCCGCTCCGGAAACGAGGTGTTCTGACGTTCCGGTATCCCGGCCCAGGCATCGTCCGCCGGAGAGGGAACGAGCTCCTGCAACTTGAGTCGGATGCCGTCATATCCCCTGCCGAGCTTCTGTTCCAGCTTTTCCGGCGCAAAGGCCGCTTGCTGATCCAGAAAGCGCTCCGCCAGCCGAATGCTCTTTTTCAATGATACGATGCAGGCGTTGGCATAGCACTTTAATGTAAGCTGTTCGGCCAGTTCCGCATCTTCTTCGCGAAGCACTCTTCGCCGCTCTCTTCCTGTGCCGGCTTCGGTGTAATGATGGTAGGACTGCACAGTCCCATTATGTCCTCTGCGAACCCCGATCCGGCCAGGCGGAGCAGTGCGGATCCATTTCTCATATCGATGCAGCAATTCCCGACGATACCGAAGTTCTCTGCGGATCAAAAGCATAAAATCGGCCATGATGATCTCCTTTGGCGCACAGGCAAGTGCAGGCAGACTTTTCGACATGCAGACTTTTCGACATAAGGTTCGGCATGGAAACAAAAGCCATGCTTAGCAGGCCATAATTGACAATATATGGTAATTGTAACACATATATTACGAAAAGTCCACCTTATGCTTCTCTCCGCTGCTTTACAGGAGGCAACAGCAACATCGAAGGAACCATAGGGTTCCTTCCGGGCCGGCCGGCAGAACTCCGGCGGTCGAAACCCGGGAGAAAGGGGCCGGAAACCGGGTCGATCCGGCTCTTACCCTATTATACAGGCACCAAGAGCAGCATCGAAGGAACCATAGGGTTCCTTCCGGGCCGGCCGGCAGAACCCC
>Ga0116152_10000300_pt1 | contig 40287 bp, 39 predicted proteins | sample AD_UKC119_MetaG_FD_89894 | JGI IMG/M metagenome (GOLD analysis project Ga0116152, IMG submission 89894) | Active sludge microbial communities of municipal wastewater-treating anaerobic digesters from Hong Kong - AD_UKC119_MetaG | ecosystem: Engineered > Bioreactor > Anaerobic > Digestate... | reverse complement strand
CTGATGCGCGAGGTTTGCGCCCAGGGGCTGACCAACCAGCCCGTGACCGTGCGCTTCCCGATTCCCGCCCAGGAGCTGCAGCGTCTGGCCTGAGACGCTATATATGGCGTGAACGGTTACCAACTGCAATTCCGCGAGGGATTGTGGGAAGGAAGCCGGAGCGCAAAACTGCGAGCCTACGGACAGAAACGTCATATAAGGCTGAGTCCCGGGGATGAGTGGGCACAAGGTCACGAAATCCACAGGTTCGAGGGATACAGTAAATGACGGGGTAGTGCAGTGACAGTTCATGTTCTTATCTGGGGAGATCTGCTTAACGAGCGATCGGAAAACCAGCGGTCAGGTACCGCTTTATAAATACCTCGGCTTTCCGGAAACCATCGACCAGAAAGAGCGAACGAGATGGAAACCGGTAGCGCATTGTTGAGCAATGCTCAATGTGATTAAGCAGAATTCAGCAGACGGTATAGTAGCCAAACGCCTGTCGTAATGGACAGGACACGGTGAAGGCCTGAACATCAACCAACAAGGAGGAGGTACATCCACTTGGCATCATTACACCATTCCCCGACACGGGAAGATGAACACCAGCGTTCCGATGAGAACCCAGCCTTGAATGCAAACCTGTTGGAACAGGTCGTTTCAAACGCCAATATTCAACAGGCCTGGCAACAAGTCCGCCGCAATAAAGGTGCAGCGGGGGTCGATGGCATCACCATCGGGCAGTTTACCGATTGGGTTAAGCCGCAATGGCCTGACCTGAAAGGACAACTTCTCTCTGGGTGCTACCCTCCCCAACCCGTTAAGCGTGTCCGCATCCCGAAAGATGACGGCTCTGAACGTTTATTGGGTATCCCAACCGTGCTGGATCGGGTAATCCAGCAGGCAATTGTGCAAGTTTTATCGCCGATCTTTGACCCCACATTCTCTGAGCATAGTCATGGCTTCAGGCCAAACCGCTCAGCGCATGATGCGGTCAGGGAGGTGCAAGGATACTGCCAACAGAAACGGAACATCGCTGTTGATATTGACCTCTCGAAGTTTTTCGACCGGGTCAACCAGGACAAATTGATGACCTTACTGGGACGCAGGCTCCGCGATAAAGGCTTGTTGCAATTGATTGGCCGTTACCTTCGGGCAGGGGTGATGGATGGAAACATCCTGCTGCCCAGCCATGAAGGTGTCCCGTAAGGAGGTCCGCTTTCGCCCTTATTATCGAATGTGATGCTCGATCCATTGGATAAAGAACTGGAGAAACGGGGTCACTGTTTCGCCCGCTATGCGGATGACCTCATCATTATGGTGAAGAGTCCGCGTGCTGGAGAACGGGTACTGGGCAGCCTGACCCGCTTTATCGAGAACGAACTGAAACTCAAGGTGAATACCGAAAAGAGCCAGGTCGTGAAAAGCACTCACTGTAAGTTTTTGGGTTTTAGTTTCCGGGGCAAGCAAATACGCTGGCACCCCAAGAGCATTGAGAAGTTTAAGCGCCGTGTGCGTGAACTGACCAACCGTACCTGGGGTGTGTCGATGGGAAAGAAAATCCATGACTTGAGTGTGTATCTGCGTGGTTGGATCAACTATTACGGTATTGCCAACCAATACCAGCAATGTGTTGATCTTGACCACTGGATACGGCGTAGGGTCAGGATGTGCTACTGGAAGCAATGGGGCAGGCCACGCACCAAAATACGCAGCCTGATTAACTGGGTTTGCCGGTAAAGGCTGCCGTGGCGTGTGGTCGCTCCAGTAAAGGCTGGTGGCGCAGCTCAAAGTCCCATGGGATCAATGCTGCACTGGGATTGAAATATCTGAAACAACAAGGCCTTTTCGCACTGCGGGATGGCTGGATTGCATTTCATTATGGTGGGTGAACCGCACCTTGCGGAGCCGCACGCAGGGTGTTGTGGGAGCTGGAGGTTAGAAACCTCCGGCCACCCGATTATACGCCAGCATATCTGAGCCTCTTTAGCTTTTGCCATAGACGCCCGATGCCTACCGACATTAGGAAGAACATGGCTCCAGTGACACAAGCAAAAGAGCCACGCCAGAACAAGTACGGGTTCGATGTGCCTGGAGCTTGCCTAACTGCAAAACTCTCTCCAAGTGAGACAATGCCCGATGCGACGAAATATAGGCCTATAAGAGCCGTGCCCGTGCTTATGAAGACAGTTGGCTGGATAAAACTACTTTCAGATATCGGAGACAGCCAAGATGCCAACCGATTCCGAAAACCGAGCAAAAAACCACCTACGAAGATGTTGGCCGCTAGATTCACAATATAGATAAACATCAGACCTCTTGCGAAAGTCACTCCCGGCGTTGTTGCAACATCCAATTGACGCAGCCGCGGTCTTTTGATTAATTAGGCAGGTGGAATAATCAATTTGATTAATACCGGTAGTGATCAGCCTTGTAAGGCCCTTCCATGGGAACATCAATATAGGCAGCCTGCTGTTCGGTCAGTTCGCTCAGCTGTGCATTGAGCTTCTTGAGCTGCAGGCGGGCGACTTTTTCATCCAGATGCTTGGGCAGGGTATAGACATTGGTCGGGTACTTACCGGAATCACGCTCGCTCCAAAGCTCGATCTGGGCAATGGTCTGGTTGGCGAAGGAAGAGGACATCACATAGGACGGATGCCCGGTGGCACAGCCGAGGTTCACCAGCCGACCCTGAGCCAGCAGGGTGATGCGTTTGCCGTCCGGGAAGATAATGTGATCCACCTGGGGCTTGATTTCCTCCCACTGGTATTTTTCCAGCGAAGCCACGTCAATTTCATTGTCGAAGTGACCGATATTGCAGACGATGGCTTCGTTTTTCATGGCTGCCATGTGGTCATGGTTGATGACATGGTAGTTACCGGTGGCGGTGACGAAAATGTCGGCCTTGTCGGCGGCATATTCCATGGTCACGACACGGTAGCCTTCCATTGCGGCCTGCAGGGCGCAGATCGGATCGATTTCCGTTACCCAGACCTGGGCGGACAGGGCACGCAGCGCCTGGGCAGAACCTTTGCCCACATCGCCATAACCGCAGACCACGGCAACCTTGCCGGCAATCATCACATCGGTGGCACGTTTGATGCCGTCAACCAGTGACTCACGGCAGCCATACAGGTTGTCGAACTTGGACTTGGTGACGGAGTCATTGACATTGATGGCCGGGAAGCGCAGCTCACCACGGGCATGCATCTGATACAGGCGGTGGACCCCGGTGGTGGTTTCCTCGGTCACACCCCGGATGGCTTCCAGGTTCCTGCTGTACCAGCCTGGCTGTTCTTCAACCCGCTTGCGGATGGCGGCGAACAGATACTGTTCCTCTTCGGAGCCCGGCTTGGCCACCACGCTGATGTCTTTCTCGGCGCGTGCACCCAGATGCAGCAGCAGGGTGGCATCACCGCCGTCATCCAGAATCATGTTCGGGGTACCACCATCGGCCCACTCGAAGAGTTTGTGGGTGAAATCCCAGTATTGCGCCAGTGACTCACCCTTGTAGGCAAACACCGGGGTACCGGCGGCGGCAATGGCTGCTGCTGCATGATCCTGGGTTGAAAAAATATTACAGGAGGCCCAACGTACCTCAGCCCCCAGAGCCTGCAGGGTTTCGATCAGTACCGCTGTCTGGATGGTCATGTGCAGGGAGCCGGCAATGCGTGCTCCTTTGAGTGGCCGGGTTTGGGCAAACTCTTCCCGGATCGCCATCAGGCCCGGCATTTCGGTTTCCGCAATGCGGATTTCCCGGCGGCCCCAGTCGGCCAGTTTCATGTCGGCAACGACATAATCAGTGAACTGTTCTTTTACAACTGCGTTCATCATCAAGCTCCATGTTTATCAGTCTATGGATGAGCGCCGTTTATCATGAAATGATAATGCCCAAGCCTGGCGGGGTGAAACCGGATCAGCCGTGTTTCCACCCGTTGCAACGCTCCTCAGGCAGGACCGCACCGGAGTATCCACCCGGCACGGTCAAAGGCCGGAATCAGATGCCGGCGGCACTGCGCAGGGTTGCTGCCTTGTCGGTCTTTTCCCAGGGCAGGTCCAGATCATCGCGTCCGAAGTGACCATAAGCCGCCGTACCCCGGTAGATGGGCTGCAGCAGGTTCAGCATGCGGGTGATGCCATACGGACGCAGGTCAAAATGCTCGCGTACCAGGGCAATGATCATGTCCTTGTCCACCTGTTCGGTACCGAAGGTATCAAGACTGATGGAGGTGGGATCAGCGACGCCAATGGCATAGGAAACCTGGATTTCGCAACGGTCGGCCAGACCGGCAGCAACCAGGTTCTTGGCGACATAACGCCCGGCATAGGCGGCGGAGCGGTCGACCTTGGAAGGGTCTTTGCCGGAGAAGGCACCACCGCCGTGGCGTGCCATGCCGCCATAGGTATCGACAATGATTTTGCGCCCGGTCAGCCCGCAGTCACCCACCGGACCACCGATGACGAAGTTGCCGGTCGGGTTGATGTGAAACTGGGTTTTGGCAGAGAGCCACTCTTCCGGCAGTACCGGGCGGATAATGTTTTCCATGGCCGCATCGCGCAGGTCGGACAGGCTGATATTGGGGTCATGCTGGGTGGACAGGACCACCGCATCAATACCGACCGGCTTGCCGTTGTCATAGCGGAAAGTAACCTGGGATTTGGCATCCGGACGCAGCCAGGGCAGGGTGCCGTTGCGGCGCAGCTCGGCCTGCCGACGTACCAGCCGGTGGGCATAAGTGACCGGTGCCGGCATGAGTACATCGGTTTCATTGCTGGCATAACCGAACATCAGGCCCTGATCACCCGCACCCTGATCCTCGCTTTTCTCCCGGTCAACACCCATGGCAATGTCCGGTGACTGTTTGCCGAGCGCATTGATCACGGCACAGGTATGACCGTCAAAGCCGATTTCGGAGTTGTTGTAGCCAATGTCGTTGACCACGCCGCGCACCAGTGCTTCATAGTCGATTTCAGCGCTGGTGGTGATCTCGCCGGCCAGGACGACCATGCCGGTTTTGGTCAGGGTTTCGCAGGCCACACGGGCATGTTTGTCCTTGATGAGGATGGCGTCCAGAATGGCGTCGGAAATCTGGTCGCACATTTTATCGGGATGGCCTTCGGATACGGACTCAGACGTGAACAGGTATGCCTCAGTCATCGCTATCTCCTTTGCTAAAGTTAATCAATGACTGAGCGCCGTTCTGTCATGCACCGGTCAGCGAGCCTGGCAGAAAACGGAATTTCCTGTCGCAACGCTCCTCGCTGACCTGAGACCCGTTTTTACGACAGGCCTGAAATTGGGCGGCAAGTTTAGCCTAAAAAGTTCAGCCGTGCATCCGCTTTTCGACTGATGCACGGCCGTGGCAGGGTATTGACTGACGGCCCTGCCTCGGGACAGGACCGGTCGAACTCAGGCTGCGGCCTGTTCGGCTTTCAGCATTTGTTCGATTTTTGCACGAGCCAGCATGCCGCCCTTGTCGATATTCAGCTTGAGCAGGTGACGCTCGGGATGGCGGGTGACATTCTCCTGCTGCTGTTCCAGCATCGCGAGGTCTTCCGAGAATATCTTCATCTGATTGGTACGGATCTGGTCGGTCAGGATGGAATTGTTGACCATGAAGTTACGCGCCATGCCCCAGAAATACCACATGGAGGTATCGGTTTCCGGGGTCAGGAAGTCGACAACGACACCACCAACCTGATGCTCGGGGGCGGATTCCAGCCCGCCTTTGCCTGCCAGTGCCACACCGACATCGATCATGACCTGGCTGGGCAGGTTGAAGCGGCATACCTGCCAGCGATCCACCGGGGCATCCGGGTCCAGGTTGTGTGCCTGCATGGCTGCCTGCCAGAATGGGGGCGCCTTGATATTCTCCATCAGGCGTTCGGTGATCACGGTATCCCCCTGGGTGCGGCTGTTGACCGGGGCTTCCTCGATTTCCGGCTGGCCGATGCTGCCGCGATGGACATAAGTTTCATGGGTCAGGTCCATCAGGTTGTCAATCATCAGGCGATAGTCACAATGGATGTGGAACATGCCGCCTCCCACCGTCCACTCCGGATTGTCGGCCCAGAGCGGCTTGGGAATGGTGGCCTTGTCGGCCTTGTCGGCATCACCCGGCCAGACCCAGACATAACCGTAACGGGCTTCGACGGGATAGGCCTTGATCTGTGGAAAGCGGTCGACCTTTTGCTGGGTCATGGAAACGGTCTTGCCTTCGCAGCCCATGACCAGCCCGTGATAACCGCACACCAGATGCTCACCCTGTATGAACCCCAGTGACAGGGGCGCTCCCCGGTGCGGGCAGAAATTCTCGACAGCATGTATCTTGCCGGACTCGGTTTGGTAAAAGACGATTTTCTCATTGCAGATGGTGCGTCCCAGCGGGGGTTTGTCCTCCAGTTCATCCACAGTGGCGGCAACATACCAGTTATTTTTGGCAAACATGATTCTCCTCCTCGATGTCAATTTTCAGGATACCGTTGCTTGAAAACGGTATTTTACCGATGACTCAGCCAACTATCATTACTGAAACCTTGAGCGGATGGCAAGTGTCAAAGGTCGGGGTTCCGGCCTGTCTTCCCTGTATTCAGGCGCGGTGGGACCGGTACGGGTGTGGCGCTTCATCTACTCCGGTCCCCGCTGCGGGGCACGGCTGCAGGCATTGTTTTCCAGGGCGATTTTCTGCAGCAGGCTGACCAGCTGTTCGGCTTCTTCCGGCGTCAGTGGCCTGATGATTTCATCCTGTACCGCTTGCACATGCGGTGCCACCCGTGTCAGCAGCTCCCGCCCTGCAGGTGTGATGGCGACCCGTTTGAAGCGTTTGTCCCGTGCATTGATGGCGCGGGACACCAGCCCGCTTTCCAGCAGCTTTCCGACCAGATGGGTTGTGGTGGTGCGATCCAGTGCCACCAGACCGCCCAGTGTGACCTGATCCAGTGTGCCGCGCTGCTCCAGTGCTGACAGCACTGCGTACTGCAGGGGCGTTATCCCGAAATGGCGGCATTGATGGTGAAAAATGCCAAGCGCAATCTGATGACAGCGGCGCAACAGGTGCCCCGGCATCAGGCTGAACGGGTCGGTCAGCGGGGGATGACGGTTATCCGGCGTTGTGGACGCAGCCTGCTCAGGCGGCATCCGGTTGCTGCATCGGGGCTGCATTTTTGAAGGCATCCAGCGCATCACAGGCCTCAAAAATACGCGTGATGGTGGGGTAGGGCGTCATGTCGATATTGAAGCGCCGGTTATTCCAGATTTGTGCATAAAGACAGCAATCGGCATAGCCGGGGGTATCACCATGGCAGAAAGTACCGGTCAGTGAGCCTGATGCCAGCATTTGCTCCAGCGGCCCGAAGGTGGTTGTGACCCAGTGGCCGAACCAGCGCGTGACTCCCGCCTGATCAGCCCCGAATTCGTCCGTGAGGTATTCCAGCACGCGCAGGTTGTTGAGCGGGTGAATCTCCAGCGCAATCATCTGGGCCAGCGCCCGTACCCGTGCCCGCTCCAGCGGGTTTTGCGGCAGCAGGGGCGGCTCGGGAAACTGCTCGTCCAGCCATTCCATGATGGCCAGTGACTGGGTCAGCACGCTGCCATCCTCCAGCTCCAGGGATGGAACCAGCCCCTGGGGATTCTTGGCCAGATAGGCGGGTGCCTCGTTTTCACGCGCCTTGAGGGCATAGGGCACATAGTCGTAACCCAGTCCCTTGAGATTGAGGGCTGCGCGCAGACGGGTGGAGGTGGAACTGCGAAAATAATTGTGCAGGATGAGGTGCATGCTGAGAACTCCCGTGGATCGATGCAGGCCCGGAAAATGGTGGCTGGTCATAATACTGATTATTTTAAGGCTTGAAAAGCCAAAAAAAATCAAAGATGAAGCCGGCCACAGGGGAGGGGCCGGCTTCGTTTTATTGTTATTATCGAATCAGATCGCATCGGAATGGCAGCCTGACACCGGGTTCCGGTACTCAGTGACCCTTTACCCTGCCGGTTGTGCCGATGACAACCAGCTGTTTTCCACCCTGCTTTGCGGCCGGTTTGGCAGGCTTGCCGGTGCGGACAACGGCACGGTTGGTGCTCAGGGTCTTGATCATCCGGCTCAGACGGCTTTCCTTTTTCTCAACCTGCTGGCGCTCCCAAGGCGTTACCTTGTGATCACGGTTGACCTGCCGGATGGTGGCCTTCAGGGAGGCCAGCTCCTTGTTCAGGGTATTCCGCTCGGTCCGGGTCAGGCTGCCGGTTTTCACACCATGGGCAATGCGCTGCTCCAGTTTGGCAGTCGAGAAAACCACCTTTTTGTATTGGGGGGCCTGCTTGGGTGCCGGTGCGGTACGGTGACTGGTCTGCTGCTTGCCCTTGTCATTGTACTGGCGGTTATGGTCGTTGTTGCCGGCCATGGCGGCAGAGGAAGCGAACAGGGTGGCAGTGATCAATGTAGCCAGAATTGTATTCAGTTTCATGGTGTTGTTCCTTTTGGTTCGGTGTTTTCAAGTTGGTTTCTGTTTTCGACAGGTATGAAGATACGCGCATATCACGCAAAAAATTTGCCCGGAATGAGGAAAAAAACAGCTTCAGGATTCCCCCATTCAGGGGAGTCCGCAAGGTGCAGGGCAGGGAGCGGTGATACCGGTCTGGCTGTTGGACTGCCGGGTGGCGGGGCCGGGTTGTGGCGTCTGCGGCTTCTGGACATTGGTAAACGGCTGGTGGACACTGAAGGCTTTGTTATCGAGAGAGGAGTACCCCGATGTCCCAGTCCATGACCCCTGTCATTCCGACCCTTGAGCACCTGATGCGGGTTGAGGTTGAAATTGCAGCTCCCCTGATGGTTGGACCGGTGCCGACGGGCGAGCGTCGGATCATTCCCATTACCGGCGGGCGTTTTGAAGGCGAAAAACTGCGGGGTGAAGTCGTCCCCGGTGGTGCTGACTGGCAGCTGGTGCAGGCAGGCGGCTCTGCCATTCTGGAGGCGCGTTATACCCTGCGCACCGATGATGATGCCCTGATCTTCATTATCAACCGGGGGTTCCGTACCGGTCGCCCGGAGGTGCTGGCCCGGATCATGGCGGGGGAACCGGTTGAGCCGTCCGAGTATTATTTCCGTGCCGCACCGGTATTCGAGACCGGGGCCGAGTCTTACCAGTGGCTGAACTATACGGTGGCGGTCTGCTCGGCAGTGCGCACGCTGGACATGGTTCTGCTGGATTTTTATCAGGTTTCCTGAGGTATCTCAGGCATAACCCTGCTGATGCCACTGTGCCATCCATTGCTGTAAAAAGTGGGCAAACTGGTCGGCGGTGGAGGAGTTGACCCGCGAGGCCGGCGAGTAGAGCTGGACATCGCGGATGTATTCGGGATTCTGCACCCGTTTTGAAATCAATCCCAGCTTGCGTGCCAGCACCACCACATATTCCGGTGCCAGGGTGACGGCTTCCCCACTGGCGGCAATCCCCAGGGCGGTGGTGATATTGTCGACTATTTCCGGGGGTACCGTGCTGGCACTGGCCGGTGCCCAGGGAGCCATGCTGGTGATATTGCGTTCATAATCACGGCTGGCTGCGACAACGGCATGCTGTTCCAGGTCCGACCAGCTCAGGTTCCCGGCTGTGGCAAGCGGATGTTCACGGGCACACCACAATACCCAGCGGCTGTTGAACAGTGTTCGGGCCTGAACGGCATCGTGCCTTTCGCGGTCAGGTCCCACGGCCAGATCAAAATCCCCTTGGGTAATCCCGTCGACCAGATAGCCGACAGCGGTATCAACAATGCGGATGGCCACGTCAGGATGCTGGCGGCGGTAATCCCGGATGGCCGTCGGTAATACCAGGCTGGCCAGTACCAGAGGCGCGCCAACGGTGACGATGGTCTGCAGGTTGTTTTTGATGGTCCGGGCCGAGAGCTGCAGGTCCTGCAGGCGGCGCAGGGTGGTATTGGCAAAGGGGAGCAACGCCTTGCCGGCCCCGGAAAGTTCTACGTGCCGGGTGGTGCGGTGGAACATGGCGAAACCGATCTGGTTTTCAAATTCGGCCACCAGCTGGCTGATGGCTTGGGCTGTCATGCCCAGCCGTTCGGAGGCCAGCTTGAAACTGGCGGTATCGGCCACGGCGATGACCGCTTCAATCTGGCGGATGGTAATGCGGGTAAGTGCCATAAACTCTTGAGTATGATGCTGAAGGCTTCCGGGAGTTTTCCCGCAGCCTGTACCGTTGGCATGTGATGCCTGTCGGGAGGCATTCACGGTGACTTCGGGAAGGTTTCCGGAAACTGGTGTATGACGTTATCAATGCCTGTATTCAGTCCGGGGAAGCGTTATTGATCTTCCGGCAGATGTCAATAACCTGTTCGCGCAACCACTGGTCGGCCCTGGACTGATGCGTCATTTTATTCCAGTAGAGACTCAGTTCAAAGCGGCTGTCAAACGGGGGATCCTTGATGCGTGCTCCGGCACCAATCAGGCGTGCCAGGCGCTCGGGCAGTGTCAGTATCAGGTCGGTGCCGACGATGGTGGGGATGAAATTGGACACGCTCGGCAGGCGCAGCACAATATTCAGGTTCACATCCCGAAGCTCGGGCGTTCCCAGATAAAGCGGCTTCCAGCCCCCTTCGTAGCCGATCTCGACATGCTTGGCCGCGATATAGTCTTCACGGCTGATACTTTGCCGTGCCAGGGGATGCCGGGCCGACATCAGGCACACATAGCGGTCATTGAACAGCGGGCGTTTGTAAAGCCCCTCATAATCACGCATCACCGGAGAGAGAAGCAGGTCGCACTGCCCGCGCTGCAGCTGCCGGTGACCATTGACATGTGACTGAATAAACGTCAGGCGAATGTGGGGAGCCAGACGATTGAGCCGCCTGACCAGGCCGGGCGCAACCACCTGCAGCTCATACTGGTTGCAGGAGATCGTGATATCCAGTTGTGCCTCGGCGGGCACAAAGTCCACCGGCTGCAGCAGATCAGCAATCCCCCTGATCAGGTTTTCCACTTCCGGCATGATCTGGTGACAGCGGCTGGTAGGGGCAACCCCCCGCCCGGAGCGGACAAAAAGCGGATCCTGCAGCGTGTTTCTGAGCTGATCCAGCGTATAACTGACCGTTGACTGATTTTGCCCCAGTTCAATCGCGGCAGCGGTGACCGAGCCTGTTTCATAAATCAGTTTCAGGGTCCTGAGACTTTTGAGATTCAATGCACTGAAATCAGTATTTTCCATAATATATATCAGATTTATCAGCTTAACTGATATTAAGGGCTGCGCTATAGTGGGTCAACGCTTAACCGGCAACAAAGAGGAGGAGAAACTGATGACTCAACGTAATTTAACCGCTGATGAAATACAGCAGTATCAACAGGATGGTGTGGTCTGCGTTCGCAATGCTGTCGATGCCGAATGGGTGGGGAAACTGCTTGCCTTCGGCCAGTACCAGCTCGACCATCCCGGTGAACTCTGTAACGATGGCAATCCTGGTGCTGAAAAGGGCCGCATGTTTACCGATCGCTACCTCTGGCGCTCCAATAAGCTGGTTTATGATTATGTCAAAAACGCCGGTTGTGCCCGCCTTGCCGCCCAGGCCATGCAGAGCCGGAGTGCACGCTTTTATTTTGATCATCTGCTGATCAAAAAAGCACAGACCGATACCCCAACACCCTGGCATCAGGATGTCCCTTACTGGCCTTTCCGGGGACGGCAGATTGCCTCGATCTGGCTGGCACTCACGCCGGTGACGGTGACGGGGAGCGGCATGGAGTTTGTACGCGGCTCCCATAATGATCAGCTGATGTACCTGCCTGAAGCCTTTGGTGCCTCGGGTAAAAAGAAAAACAGCTGGACCGGTACCGGGGCGGGCGTACCCTGCCCGGATATTGAGGCTGACCGCAGTCAATTCGATATTATCGGTTTTGACCTGCAGCCCGGTGATGCCCTGCTGTTCTCGGCCTGGACCCTGCACGGTTCACCCGGCAACCAGTCCTCGACCCAGGACCGCTTCGCCTTTTCAACGCGCTGGCTTGGTGATGATGCAATCTGGGACCCGCGTCCGGGTACCGATCCCAGTGTCAATCCTGAAGAAGTCCGCACGGCTCCCGGTGCACATCCGGATGATAATGCCATCTTTCCCGAGTTTTATGCGGCCTGAAAAAAGCAACTATCAACAGTTACTTGATAAAGTCTCATTTTATATTGATTTTTATCGGTAAACGCCAGTGCTATTTTCTGTCCCCTGTCATCCCGAGGCGTAACCGGATCAGCTGAACCATCTGGAGGAGGAGAATATGGCATTCAGGGCGTGGTTGGACGCGCATTACAGTGAGCGGGGGCCTTTTATATGGATTGCATTCAGCCTTGAGCTGGTGGCGGTCATCACCCTGTTTCTGCTCATGTTGCTGACCTGTGCCGACGTGACAGGCCGCTATCTGTTCAATAACTCGATTGACGGGGCCATTGAGCTGACCCGGATCGGGCTTGCCATCATGGTGTTTGCGGAGTTGCCGGTGATTTCCTGGCGTGGTGGTCATGTTATCGTCGACCTGATGGACAGCTTTGTCAGCCACCGACTGATCCGGGTGTTCTCCATGCTGTCGGCACTGCTGATCGCCACCTCGCTTTATTTTGTCGCCTGGCGCATCTGGGAACTGGCTGAGCGTTCACTGCGGCGCGGTGAAGTGACCGAATACCTGAAGTTTCCCGAGGGCTATCTGATCTATTACATTGCCCTGATGAGCTGGGTGACCGCTGCGACCATGATTACATATGGCATCTACCGTCTCTGGGTGACGCCCTCAGAAACCCGACTGGCGAGTAATTGATATGACCGTAGTTCTCATTGGTTTTGCTGTACTGTTGTTACTGATCATCGGTTTGCGCATGCCGATTGCCATTGCCATGGGCCTGGTCGGTTTCTTCGGTTTTGCCGTGCTGCAGGGGCTGACTCTGGACACACTGTTCAGCTTCAACTGGCGAGCCTCGCTGACCCTGGCTTCCAACCGCATCACCGAAACGGTTCAGGATTATGGTCTGTCGGTGATTCCGTTGTTTATCCTGATGGGGAACCTGATTACCCGGGCCGGCCTGTCACAAAAGCTTTACGATGCCTCCTACGCCTTTCTGGGGCACCGCAAGGGGGGGCTGGCCATGTCGACGGTGCTTGCCTGTGGCGGTTTTTCGGCGATTTGTGGCTCCAGTCTGGCAACGGCAGCCACCATGTCCAAGGTGGCCATGCCACCGATGCGCCGCTTTGGTTATGATGATTCACTGGCAGCGGCTTCCATTGCTGCCGGTGGTACGCTGGGCATCCTGATACCGCCCAGTGTTATTCTGGTGATTTATGGCCTGCTGACCGAAACCAGTATCCGTGAGCTGTTTGCAGCCGGTTTCATCCCCGGATTGCTGGGCGTGCTGCTTTATCTGCTGGCTGTCCGCTATGTGGTCTGGCGGCACCCGGAGCGGGGGCCTGCCGGTGAAGCCCTTTCCTGGCCTGAGCGGTTCAGGGCCCTGAGTGGTGTCTGGGGCGTGCTGGCGTTGTTTGCGCTGGTGATGGGGGGCATTTATCTGGGGATATTTACCCCCACCGAAGCCGCCGGTGTCGGTGCCGGCGGAGCCTTCCTCATCGCCCTGTTCCGGAAAGCCCTGACGCCGGGCGTGGTCTTTGAAGTCTTTTCCGATACCGCCCGGACTTCAGCCATGCTGTTTGCCGTGGTGATCGGGGCACTGATCTTTTCCGACTTTATCAACCGAGCCGGTTTTACCGATATTCTGGTGAACTATGTGAGCTCCCTGCAGGTTTCGCCCATGGTTGTGATCCTGGTGATTCTGGGAATTTACATTTTGCTGGGCATGGTGTTTGAAAGCCTTTCCATGCTGTTGCTGACCGTACCCGTGTTTTACCCGCTGGTAGCCGATCTGGGTTTCAATCTGGTCTGGTTTGGTATTGTCGTGGTGGTGGTCACTGAAATCAGCCTGATCACCCCGCCGGTGGGCATGAACGTGTTTGTGCTCAGTGCGGTGCTCAAGGACATCAAAACCGGCACGATTTTCCGGGGGGTTACCCCCTTCTGGGTAGCGGATATTGTACGCTTGTTGCTCATTGTGTTTATTGCACAGATTGCGTTGTTCCTGCCCGATTTACTGTATCGATGACTTATCGGTGATGACAGGAGAATGACTGATGCCATATCGCAATTTTGAAAAGCCCGAGCGCTACAGCGCAGAAGAATGGGCTGCCCGTGTCCGGCTGGCGGGGGTTTACCGGGTTTTTGCCTATCTGGGCTGGGATGAGTCGATTTACAATCACATCTCGTTGCGGGTTCCCGGTAACGAGGCTCATTTTCTGATCAATCCGTTCGGTTTGCACTACACCGAGGTCACGGCCTCCAATCTGGTCAAAGTGGATATCGAGGGTGAGATTCAGGGCCATTCGGACTGGCCGATCAACCCTGCCGGTTTCACCTTCCACGGTGCGATTCATGAACACCTGGGGGATGAGGCACATTGTGTCATGCATGTGCATACCACGGCCACCTCGGCGGTCTGCTGTCTGGAAGACGGCCTGCAGTACAGCAACTTCTATGCAGCCCAACTTTACGGCAAAGTGGCCTATCATGAGTTTGAAGGGATCACCGTACATCGTGATGAGGGCATGCGCATTCTCGACAGTGCCGGCGGCAAGCCTGTGCTCATGCTGCGCAATCATGGTCCGGTGGTTATCGGTGCAACGCTGGCACAGGCCTTTTCCCTGATGTGGCTGGTCAACCGGGCCTGTGAAATCCAGGTGGCTGCCAGCGCAATGGGCAAGGCACGCAGCATCCCCGAACCCGTACTGGAAAACTGTGTCAGGGATTCGCTGAATTTCAACCCCGACTATGGTGCGGGTGAGGATGCCCTGGCCGCCATGATCCGGCTGGTTGAGCGTCAGGACCCCGGTTTCAGGTATTAACCCTTGTCTGCCTGTCTGGATTATCATCAACCCGAAAACCCTTTCCAAGGAGTCTATCGATGAATCTGAAGCATGTACTTGCCGGCTTTATTGCCAGTGCCTTCATCTCGCTGCCGGTCCTGGCTGCCGATGTCACTACATTGCGGGCCGCCACCTGGCTGCCGCCCGGCAACCCCCAGAATACAACCGTCTGGCCGACCTGGGCAAAATGGGTGGAAGAGGCTACCGAGGGCCGTGTCAAGGTGGTGATTGAGGACTACACCGGCCATCCCAAAACCCTGTTCTCTGCCGTTGAGGACGGCATCCTGGATGTGGCTTCCACCGTCAATACCTATCTGCCGGGGCGTTTCAAACTGCCCAGTGTGGCCGAGATTCCCGGCGAAATTTCCAGTGCTGAAGGCGGTTCGGTGGCTTTGTGGCGGACCTATCAGGAGTATTTTGTCGAGGCTGACGAGTACGATGGCCTGAAGGTGCTGTCCATGTTTGTGCACGGCCCCGGCCAGATGCACACCAAGTTTCCCGTCAACACGCTGGCGGACATGAAGGGCAAGAAAATGCGCATTGGCGGCGGGCTGGTGAACGAGCTGGCTGCCCGTCTGGAAGTGACGCCGGTCAATGCGCCGGCCACCAAATCCTACGAGATGCTGCAGCAGGGTGTGGTTGATGGCACCTTCCTGCCGGCACAGGAGCAGAAGGCGTTGCGCCTGACTGAAGTGACCACCGATCTGACCCTGTTCCCCAAGGCACTTTATACCACGGCTTTCACCATCTTCATGAACCCGGATTTCTTTGACGGCCTGAGCAAGGAAGATCAGGAGGCGATCCTGAGCGTATCCGGGGAAAAGCTGGCGCGTATGGCCGGCGCTGCCTGGGGTGGTGCGGATGCCGAGGGGATTGCTGCAGCCAAAGCGGCGGGTATCAATGTCGTGGAGCTGGCAGAGGATGATCCGCGTGTGCTTGAAATGCAGAAGCTGACTGAAGGGATTGATCAGTTCTGGATTGATGATGTGGCCGATCGCAAAGTGGATGCCGCAGCCGCACTGGCCGCCTTCCGCAAGCATGTGGCGGAAGAGGAAGCCAAAAAATAGGCTGTGACGGTATTATTTCAACAGGACAGACCCATGAAAATCTGTATTTACGGGGCGGGTGCCGTCGGCATACTCCTGGGGGCCAGACTGGCCCGCCAGGGGGCTGAGGTTTCCGTCGTCGCCCGGGGCGAGACACTGGCCGCAATTCAGCAGAAGGGCCTGGGTCTGCAGACGGCAGCCGGTATTGAATATTACCCGGTCACTGTCAGTGCCGACCCTGCCACACTGGGGGTTCAGGACCTGATCATTATTGCCGTCAAGCAGCCTGCGCTGGATGCGGTATCCCGTGCACTGGCTCCCTTGATGGGTTCGGGGACACGGGTTTTGCTGGCCATGAACGGGGTACCCTGGTGGTTTTTTGATGGCCTGCCCGGCCAGTATCAGGGGCTGACCCTGGAGCGGGTGGACCCGGATGGCCAGCTGCGTCAACGCATTCCGACGGCACAGGTGCTGGGCTGTGTGGTGCATCTGGCCTGCTCCACGCCCCAGCCGGGCGTGTCTTTCAATCCGTTTGGCAACCGCCTGATTATCGGCAGACCCGCAGGACCGGCGGAGCACATGGATAACCTGATCCGTGAGCGCCTGCAGGCAGCCGGATTTGAGGTGGAGTGGTCATCCGGTATCCAGCAGGACATCTGGTTCAAGCTCTGGGGCAATATGACCATGAACCCGGTCTCGGCGCTCACCAGGGCCACGTCTGACAAGGTACTGGATGATGAGCTGGTCAATGCCTTCTGCAGCAATGCCATGCAGGAAGCGGCAGCGATTGGCGCGGTGATCGGCTGCCCCATTGACCAGACGCCACAGGCACGCAATGCCGTGACCCGCAAGCTGGGGGCCATGCGCACTTCCATGCTGCAGGATGCGGATGCGGGAAAAACCCTGGAAGTGGATGCCCTGATTGGGGTGGTGCACGAGATCGGTATCCGGACCGGGATTGCCACACCCAATATTTCAGCGCTGTACGGGTTGATACGCCTGTATGCAGCAAGTGCTGCCGGGGCGGGTGTCCGGCCATCTGCCGCCGGGTGAGAAACCAGTGTCTGACCGGACAGTTTGTTACGCCTGATTCCCTGACGCATGGGCCGGCTTCGAAGACCGGGGCCGGATGCTGCCCCGTTACCGGTAATCAATATTAACCAGCGGTATTGCGCTCTACCCAGCGATGGCTGCCGTCAGACAGGGCTTCACGCTTCCAGAAGGGGGCATGGTGCTTGAGCATTTCCATCATCTGGCGGCAGGCATCAAAGCTGGCTCCCCGATGGGCGGACCAGACCGCCACCAGTACGATCGGATCACCGGGCAGAATGTCCCCGACCCGATGGCGCAGCAGTACATGGTCCAGCCCGAAGCGGGCGGCAGCCTCCCGTACCAGGGTTTCCAGCTGCCTGCCGGTCATGGCGGGGTAATGCTCCAGCGTCATGGCATGTACGGTGTCGCCTTCGTTGAAGTCACGCATGGTGCCGACAAATACGGCATTGGCCCCGCTTTTGCCGGCAATGAAGTCCGGTTGCTGCTGGAAGGTGGTCAGCTCGTTCCAGGGGTTGAAGCCATGCTCACGGACGCCGATATCAATCATGTTCAGCCTCCGGTGACGGGTGGAAAGAAAGCCACTTCCGCGCCATCCGCAATCAGGCTGTCACCCTGACAGTACTCCTGATTACAGGCCATCAGCACCTGTTCCGGCAGCCGGGCCTGACCGGTTGCCAGACACCAGACCTGGGCGGCGGTCAGATCGGCCTGCCAGGCCACTTCGCTGTGGTCCTGGCCCAGCTGTTCGCGCAGGCTGGCGAAAAACAGTACCTTGATACTCATGCATGACCTCCCTGACGGGCAAAGGGCTGAATAATAACCGTGTCACCAGCCTCGACACCGGCATTGGCTTCCGGCAGCACAATGAAACAGTTGGCCCGACTCATGGTGGTGAGAATCCCGGAACCCTGATGCCCGGCCCGTTCCACCATCAATTGACCATCCGGAGTGCTGCTGCTGATGCCGCGAATGAATTCGGTGCGTCCCGGCTTCTTGCGCAGGTGACTCTGGCAGGTGGCATGTACCCGGAGTGGCTGATAATTCTCCTGCTCCCCGGCCAGTTTCAACAGGGCAGGCTGTACCAGCTGCTGAAACGTGACCATGACGGCCACCGGATTGCCGGGCAGGCCGAAGAACAGGGTGTCATTGATATGGCCGAAGGCCAGCGGGCGTCCGGGTTTGATGGCGATTTTCCAGAAGCTGATGTGCCCAAGATGCGCCAGAATGTCCTTGGTGAAGTCCGCTTCACCTACCGAGACACCCCCGGACGTGATCACCACATCGGCTTGTGCGGCCGCTTCGGTAAAGGCGGCTTTCAGACTGTCCGGGTCATCCCGAACCACACCCAGGTCGAGGATTTCCATGCCCAGCTGCCGGAGCATACCGTACAGGGTATAGCGGTTGCTGTCGTAGACACAGCCCGGCTCCAGAGTCTCCCCCACCGAACGCAGCTCATCGCCGGTCGAGAAAAAGGCAACCCTGGGGGGGCGAAAGACCTTCACTTCACTGCGTCCCAGTGAAGCCATCAGGCCCAGATCAGCCGGTGTCAGCCGTCTGCCAACCTGCAGAATGGTCTGGCCGATGGCAATATCCTCTCCGGCCAGCCTGACATTCTGTCCGCTGCGATGCCCGGTACCGATGCGGACATGCCGGGCGTCCGTTACTTCGGTCTGCTCCTGCATCACCACCGTATCGGTACCGGCGGGCATGGGAGCACCGGTCATGATGCGTACACATTCGTTTTCCCCGCATTCACCATCCCAATGCTGCCCGGCAAAAATGCTGGCTGCCACCCGAAACTCCTTGATGGCATCCTGTGGCAGGTCTGAACCACGCAGGGCATAGCCGTCCATGGCGGAATTGGTATGAGACGGCACATTGTGCGGGGAGAGGATATTTTCAGCCAGCACCAGGCCGAGACTGTCACGCAGGTTGCGGCTGATCCGGGTATTCAGTGGCTGGATGGTATCCAGAATGCCGCTGAGGGCATCCTGATAGCTGTGACTGTAGGGATCGGCGTCATCCATGCAGCTGGCGGCTGCGTGGATTTCCGTACTGCCGCCAGTCCGGGAGGGTTGTGAGACAGGCGCCGGGGCGGTTTGCGGGTCAGACAGGTATTGCATAATGAAATCCGCGATGGTTTCCGGTGTGTTCATGTCCAGCAAGGGCAGGGAACGTGCCCCGGCTGGCAACTCGGGAGGCTGGTCAACGGCCAGGGCCAGAATACCGGTATCGTCCGGGTACAGGAGCGGGCGGCCCAGGCTGGGGCGATGCACTTCAATCTTGGGATAGTTCTCATGCTTGAAGCCCTCGACCAGAATCAGGTCGGCACAGTCGGGCTGGACAAATTTCAGGGCTTCCGTCAATGACACATCGCGGTTGATATTCGGGCATTCGTGCATCAGGGCCACGCGCTTGAGCGAGGCCAGTATTACCTGGTCGGCCCCGGCTTCACGGAAGCGGAAGCTGTCCTTGCCCGGCTGATCCAGCTCCAGACTGTGATGGCCGTGCTTGATGACTGTCAGGCGCAGACCCCGTGCCTTCAGCAACGGGATCAGCCGCGTCAGCAGTGTGGTCTTGCCCGTACCGCTGTAGGCACAGAAGCCGATGAGGGGAATGGTGCTCCTGATCATGTCTTTGCCGGTTCCTGTCTGTGTTGTTGTTGCAGGGTGTGCTGCTGTTCCGGTGTATTGATATTACGGAACAGGGGGGCGACATCGGAAAAATCCACCGGCACCAGGGTGTGCTGCCGATACCAGCGGTCAATCTTGCGCTCACCGCTGGCAAGAAAAGCCTGCAGACTGGGGTGCAGGGTGACCGGAATCAGGGCATGCACCGGCTGCAGGCGCTCACCGTCATGAGCCACGGCAATGCCATCCGGGAGGTTCTGCAGGGCTTCCCGCAGCCGCCGGGCCATATCCGGTGCAATCCAGGGGCCATCACAGGGCAGCGTCATGATGTGGGTTGTCCGTGCGACCTGCATTGCGGCACTGAAGCCGGCCAGTGGCCCCTGAAAATCCGGCAGCGGGTCATCCAGCACCGGATAACCGTAGCGGGCATAGATGGACTGGTTGCGGTTGGCATTGATGAAGACTGTTTCAACCTGCTGTTGCAGGGCCTCAAGCAGATGCTCAACCAGCGGGCGTCCTTCAAACTGCAGCAGTCCCTTGTCCTGCCCGCCCATGCGCCGCCCCATGCCACCGGCGAGGATGACGGCGCTGATACTGATCACCACTGGTGTCATGCCGCCTCCCGTGTGTTGTTTCCCGAAGCAGGGGTGGTGAGGTGTGTCTGTTCCAGCTGCAAGTGTTTATCGGTCATGGTTGCAAAATACTCCGGATCGTGACTGGTCACCAGCAAGGCCATACCCTCATCGCGCAGGCGGGCAATCATGCTCAGTGTGCGTTCCCGTGCCCGGCGGTCCATATTGGCGGTAGGTTCGTCCAGCAGCAGTGCCTGCGGCTGACGCAACAGGGCACGTGCAATGGCAACCTTCTGGCATTCGCCACCGGACAGGCGTTTGGCGTCGGCCCTGAGCAGGTGCTCCAGCCCGGCCCACTGGCTGATGCGCCGGATTTCGCCGTGGCGCTGCTGCCGGGACAGCCCGCGTGGCAGGGCAAAGGCCAGATTGTGCCAGACACTGCCCTGAAACAGGAAGGGTTGCTGATGCAGGTACATGATCTGCTGCTGCAGCCGGGGGCGGGTCTGACGCCAGCTTTGCCAGCCGCCCGTATCCAGCCGGACTTCGGCATGATCCGGGGCCTCCAGTCCTGAAAGGATGCGCATCAGGGTGGTTTTGCCACTGCCATTGGGACCGGTCAGCAACAGGCATTGCCCGGCCTGCAGGCTCAGCTCAAGCTGATCCAGCAGGGAGCGTTTGCCATAACGCTTGGAAAGCCCGCGAAACGCACAGACGGGGTGGGGTCTGCTGTCAGTTTGAGAACGGTCTGGCTTCATCAGGGCACCATCCAACCAAAAACAAGCCGTGATGGTATCGGTTGAAAGCCCCGCTGATCAAGTATCCGGGGCGTCAGGCGGGTTTCCGGCGCTACCCGGAAGCAGGTTGCTCAGGCGCACAAAGTCATGCAGTGTCAGCGTCTCGGCCCGACAGCCGGGGTCGATACCGACCTGTTCAATCTGATCGGCGGACAGCAGGGGTTTCAGGGTATTGCGCAGGGTTTTGCGGCGCTGGGAGAAAGCCTGTGCCACCAGCTTGGCAAAGACCTGTTCATCACGGACGGCAAGATCAGGCTCGGTCTTGGGCTGCAGCAGCACCACGGCAGAATCGACCCTGGGTGGCGGGGTGAAGGCCCCCGGCCCTACATGCAGCAGACAGTCGGCCTGACAATAATACTGAATCATGACCGACAGGCGGCCATAGTCCTTGTTGCCGGGGCTGGCCGTGATCCGCTCCACCACCTCCCTTTGCAGCATGAACAGCATGTCACGGATATAACGGCGCTGCTCCAGCAGGTGGAACAGCAGCGGGGTGGAAATATTATAGGGCAGATTACCGACAATCCGGAGCCGGTCATCATGGGCACTGCTGCCATGACTGCCACTGTTGCCAATGGTCGCTGCCAATGCCGACAGCTCCAGCTTCAGGGCATCCTGGGCATGAATCCACAGTTTGCCCCGCGCTTCCGGATGCTGTTGCCACCAGGCAATCAGGTCACGGTCGATTTCCACCACATCCAGGCGCTGGAGCCGGGCCAGCAGTGGCAGGGTCAAAGCCCCCGGACCGGGGCCGATTTCCACGACCCGGTCATCAGGTTTGAGTGCCAGGGCCAGGAGCATGCGCTCAATCACGCTTCGGTCATGCAGAAAATGCTGACCGAAGCGCTTTTTGGCCTGTTGCGGGTAGGCGTTCAGATTCACTCCAGAATCTTCAGCTCAACCCGGCGATTGCGGGCCCGGCCTTCTGCCGTGTCATTGTCGGCAACCGGCTCGCTGGAACCATAACCGGCCGCAGTCAGGCTGGATTCAACACCCTGGTCGATCAGGTACTGCATCACGGCATCGGCACGGGTCCTGGAGAGCACCGTGTTGACTTCCTGATTACCGGTGGAGTCGGTATGGCCGGCGACTTCAATCTTCAGCTCCGGATGCCGCTTCAGGGTTTCTGCCGCTTCATTCAGGATTGGCAGAGACTCTTCGGTCAGGACACCGGAGCCACGCGTGAAGTTGACACCCTGAAGGCTGATATTCACGTTGGCAGCACAACCGACAGCGTTGACTTCAGCACCTGCAGCGGTATCCGGGCACAGATCATCCGGATTGCCGACACCATCCCGGTCATCATCCGGTACGAGGTTGCAACCCTTGTCATCAACGGCAGCACCCGCCAGGGTATCGGCGCACTGGTCGACGCTGTCCTTGACGCCATCACCATCAGAGTCCGGCTCACAGCCATTGGCATCGACCTTGGCTCCGGCGGCGGTGTCAGCACACTGGTCGACGCTGTCCTTGACGCCATCGGCATCGGAATCCAGTTCACAGCCGTTTTCGTCAACTTTGGCTCCGGCGGCGGTATCAGCACATTGATCCGCACTGTCTTTGACACCATCACTGTCGGAGTCCAATTCACAGCCATTGGCATCCACTGTAGCTCCGGCGACGGTGTCAGCACACTGGTCGACGCTGTCTTTCACGCCATCGGCATCGGAATCCAGCTCACAACCATTGGCATCCACTGTAGCTCCGGCGACGGTATCAGCACATTGATCCGCACTGTCTTTGACACCATCACTGTCGGAGTCCAGCTCACAACCATTGGCATCCACTGTAGCTCCGGCGACGGTGTCAGCACACTGATCCGCACTGTCTTTCACGCCATCGGCATCGGAATCCAGTTCACAACCATTGGCATCGACCTTGGCACCGGCCACCGTGTCGGCACACTGATCCGCACTGTCCTTGACGCCATCGCTGTCGGAATCCAGCTCACAGCCGTTTGCGTCGACTTTGGCTCCGGCGACAGTATCAGCGCACTGGTCAGCTTCATCGGTGACGCCATCCTTGTCTGCATCAGGAATACAGCCATTTTCCATGACCTCGGCACCCTCCGGGCTGGCAGGGCACTGGTCCAGGTTATCGGCTACACTGTCGCCATCCCCATCCAGCATGCAGCCATCAATGCCGACTGCATTGCCTTTAACCGTATCCGGACATTGGTCCACCGGATCAAGCACACCATCGCCATCGGTATCTTTCCGGGCCGCCTCCAGTGCACCGGCCAGCGTGACTTTTTCCTGCTCCAGATTCTGCTTGTCCGACTCCAGTGTGCTTTTTGCGGTTTCCAGCGTGCTGATATCCTGATTCATCAGGCTCATGCGCCGGGCGATTTCCGGAATGGTGGCAACCTGCTGTTGCAGCTGGCTGATGGTTGAATCCAGTCCGCTTTTGTCCTGTTGCAGCTGGCTGATGGTTGAGTCCAGCCCGCTTTTATCCTGTTGCAGCTGGCTGATGGTTGAGTCCAGCCCGCTTTTTTCCTGTTGCAGCTGGCTGGTCTGCTGCCGTGCGTCCGTCAGTTCCAGTACCTCGTTATCCAGCTGTTTTTCCAGCAGGGCCATTTCGGTACGGCTGGCGGCCAGCTGTTCCTGCAAGGCTTTCCTGCGGGCCAGGCTGTCATTCAGTTGCTGAGTCAGAGCAGCATTTTCACCTTGTACGCTTTCCAGTTCGGTCCGCACGCCGGTAAGCTGTTTCCGGCCATCTTCGCTCTGATCGTTCAGTTCGGCAATCTGGAACTCATTGGCGGCCAGTTGTGCCTGCAGCTCCGAGCTTTCATTCTGCAAGGCCGCCAGCTGTTCTTCCTGGCCACCGTTTTCAGCCAGCAGCCGGGCCAGCTGCTCCTCCAGCAGGCTTTTTTGCTGTCCGAACTGTTGTTGCAGGTTCTGTTTTTCTGATTCCAGGGCACCAACATTCCGGTTTGCCAGGCTCATGTGCCGGGCGATTTCCGGAATGGTGGCAACCTGCTGGTGCAACTGGCTGACCATGGCGTCCAGCCCGGTATTGGCCTGCTGCAACCGGGTCAGTTGGGTATCCAGCGTTCCCTGTTGCTGCTGCAGCTCACTGGCGGTGTTGCCCAGGCTGATTTTTTCCTGTTCCAGCGTGCTCAGCTGTTGTCCCAGACTGCCATTTTCAGCCAGTAGCCGGGCCAGTTGTTCTTCCAGTCCGGCTTTTTGCTGGCTCAACTGCGTGAGCTGGCTCTGCAGTTGCTGCTCTGTTGTGTCCTTTCTGCCCTGCAGTTCCGTGAGCCGGGTGCGCAGTTTTTCAATGGCCTGGCGCTGGGCCTGCACGGTCTGTTGGGACTGGTCCAGCAGGTTCTGGGTCTGTCCATGGGTCTGGGTGGTGTTTTCCTGTTGCTGTTGCAGTTCCGTGAGCTGGGCGCGCAGTTTTTCAACGGCCTGACGCTGGGCCTGCACGGTTTGCTGGGACTGGTCCAGCAGGCCCTGAGCCTGTCCGTAGGTCTGGGTGGTGTTTTCCTGTTGCTGCTGCAGTTCCGTGAGTTGGGTGCGCAGTTTTTCAATGGCCTGGCGCTGGGCCTGCACGGTCTGCTGGGACTGGTCCAGCAGACCGAGAGCCTGGGAGGCGCTACCCTGTTGCTGCTGCAGTTCCGCCAGTTGGGTGTTCAGCTGCCCAATGGCCTGTTGTTGTGCCTGCAGGGTTTGCAGGGACTGATCCAACAGGCTCCGGTCCTGCAGGGCACTGTCGCGTTGCTGCTGCAGCTGCTCAAGCTGAGTGCGCAGTTTTTCAATGGCCTGACGCTGGGCCTGCACGGTCTGCTGGGACTGGTCCAGCAGGCCGAGAGTCTGGGAGGCGCTACCCTGTTGCTGCTGCAGTTCTGCCAGCTGGGTGTTCAGCTGCCCAATGGCCTGCTGTTGTGCCTGCAGGGTTTGCAGGGACTGATCCAGCAGGCTCCGGTCCTGCAGGGCGCTGTCGCGTTGCTGCTGCAGCTGCTCAAGCTGGGTGCGCAGTTTTTCAATGGCCTGTTGCTGAGTCTGAACGGTCTGTCGGGACTGGTCAACCAGATTTCGGGCCTGCCGGGTTTTGTCCTGCTGCTGCTCCAGGGTTGCCAGTCGGGCCTGCAGTTTCCCGATGGTCTGTTTCTGGGTCAGGATGGTCTGGCGTGACTGGTTCAGCAGATCAACCTGCTGGCTGCCCATATCGGCCAGCGAATTTTTCAGGGCTGCGGCTTCCGTGGCACTGCCGTTCTGCCCGGGCAGGGCGGGAGCCGGTATCAGGTACGGCATGGCTTGAGCCGGAGGCAGGGTCTGGCCGATGATGAAACCCAGCTGGTTGTTCCGGACCTCGGGATTCTCGATGATGTATCCCCAGGGCAGAGGGCCGGCAGAACCGAACTCGGGCGGCAGGGTGGGCCAGAGTGCGGCGGCCATCTCCAGTGGTGACATGCCTGCAGGCAGGGCAGAACCGGAGCCGGTCAGCGGGAGAAGGGGAGGAGAAACCGGCGGGAACAGGGTGCTGCCGGCTGTACCGGGCACGTCATTCAGGGTATTCGGTGCGCTGACTCCAGTTTCCGGCGTGCCGGGCTCCGGCCATTGTGTTTCACCGAAAACACTCACTGACATCAGGGGCAGCAGTGTCAGTCCGAGCAGTATTCTTTGCATGCGGTTTTCCTCTAAGTAGCGTAAATTTGTTGTCATCACATTTTCCCGCCAATGCTCAGGTCCCGTCTGGCCGATGAAATCGTGATTGTAAAGCCGGCAATCACGTCCAGAAATGACATGGAGGCGAGGATCAGGAAGACGGAATTCCCCCCCCAGGGGTAGATGAGCCAGGCAACCAGGTAGAAAATCAGAACAAAGGTGGAAAGCAGGTGATCAATAATGGACGTTTCCGAGGTACGGGTGGCTTTGAGCAGTTCAATATAGAGAACAACAATCCCCAGCAGCACCATGACATCGCCCCAGGTCGGTTTCCAGATTTCCTTGGACGGCAGCCTGATGGCAAACAGAACATCATTCAAATGCTTGGGGAAAATCTCCAGCTGGGCACAAAGCCAGTAGATGGCGAGCAGTACGCCAAACAATGGAATTACTTGTACAAGCCGGATCATGAAGGTTACTTGCCTTTAAAACAGTATTTTGTGGGGCTGCCACTTCCGGGTCGCCTGAGCTGGCGGCGATGTTCACCCTGTGCCAGTTCCACAGGCAGCTGCTCTTGGGTTTCACTTCGTTAGTATAAAGCATCAAAAAAGGGGCGTCAGGTCCGTCTGTTCATTCCCGGCTCAGGAGTACGCGACTTTTTTACCCATAGTCCTTCGTTCGTCGGAAGACTGTGTGTTTGCCGGTATCAGATCATATACTTTAATGGGACATAAGTCCCCTTGGGCTGATAACAATAACAATTGCCAATTCAGAGAGAAAAACAATGAATAACAAGAAAAGGGGTACGACCTCCTTTTGGGTGTTGGTTCCTGTCCTGTTTTCATCTGTGAGCGTCCTTGCCGGTGAGTATGGTGACTATGGTGCCATGAGCCAGCCGACGGATACAGGGTATCAGGTCTATCAGGAAGGAGCCAACGGGCAGGCTCCGGATACCGTACAGCAGGTCCAGGCACTGGGCCAGGAAAGTGACGGTTTCCTGGATGATGCCGAGCAGACCGATAACCTGAACCTGAATTATGTGGGGGGCAACACCAGCGTCGGTGTTGGTTTTGATACCGAGTTCAAGGGGCGTGTCGATGGCAGCCATGTGTTCATGGAGTCCGAAGACAGCATGACCAGTGGACAGGGCTGGCTGGGTATTGATCCCGGAGGGGATGAAACCCTGACCGGGGCCGGTGCCAAGATCAATCATCACTGGGTGACCCGCGACGAGGGCGGGCAGGCCCTGCATGTCAACAAGGTTTTCGGTGCTTATGACCAGAATGCCGCCGAGGACAAGAAAGTCACCGGAGGTTATGGTCAGGAGCGTGAGAATTTCTTCTGGTCCGGCCATGTGAGCAAGGGACTGTCCGATCTGCGTGAGTCAGGCAAAACGGGTGATGGCAGCATCATTTATGAAAAAGCCTACGATTATGGCGTCGGTGGCCGGGTCGGTACTTTCCTGGGTGATCATCTGCTGCGGGTGCAGGGTGGTCTGGATTATGAGTGGGGCACGGATCAGGCCGATTCCGAAGATACCCCCTCCCAGCTGACCGTAACCGGCGGGGTGGAAAAGTTTTTCTTTGATTCACCCCACAGCATCGGTGCCAATGTCGAAATCAGCAAGGAAAGCGGTGGTTATGCCGGCGATGACCACGAGGTCGATGTCAGTGGAAATGTCAGCTACCGTTACGAATTTGGTGGTGACAACGGCATTTATGCGCCGAATCAGCAATATCGCCGGGTAAGGGTGGAAATTCCGGGCAAGACCGAAGTGGTGACTACCAAGGTGCCGCGTGCTCCCAAGGTGGACCGCAAGCTGGTCAAGCACACCATGGAGCTGGAGTCTGATACTTTCTTCAAGGTCGGCGATCATCACCTGACGCCCGAGGCCCAGAATCGCCTACGGGCCGTGCTGGCGCGTATCCGCCAGACCGGCTTCGAGGGCAATATCCGCATCACCGGCAATACCTGTGACATCGGCAGTGATGCCGACAACCAGCTTCTGTCCGAGCGCCGGGCGGCTACCGTGCGCAGTTTCATGATTGCCAACGGCTTTGACCCCAGTTGCCTGATTGCCCAGGGGTACGGAGAAAGTCGCCCCAAGTACCCGAATGTGGATGCCACCCGGCATAAAAACCGCCGTGTTGATATTGAATACGTCACGTATGAAACCCAGTACAAGGATGAAGTCGTCCAGCAGGGGTATGACGAGAAGAAAGAAGTCCGGGTCGTCAGTGAGCCACGGGTCGTCTGGCGCAGGGAGCTGATTCCCACACCGCCGACCTGGGTCAACCAAGCATTGCACAACAATATCCAGTACAAGCAGCGGATCGGTACCTACCGCACGCTCGGCCCGGATGGCGGTTCTGTGGTGGATGGCACCAATCAGGCACCGCTGGCAGCGGATGATGCCTTCAGCACCAAAGTCAATACCGCCCTGACCATTGATGTACTGACTAATGACAGTGATCCGGATGGCGATGTCCTGACAATCACGGCATTCGATCAGGGCACGGCCCAGGGCGGCTCCGTGGTACTGGCGGACGGTTTCCTGGTCTATACGCCAGCGGCTGATTTTAGCGGCGTGGACAGCTTCACCTATACCGTCAGTGATGGAAAAGGCGGAACGGCCACGGCTACCGTGGTCATCACGGTTGACGGCGGGAGTGCCGGCGAGCTGATTGCCAATGACGATGCGGTCAAGCTGACCCAGGCACTGCTGGATGAGGGTGGTGGCTCGGTCCTGATTGATGTGCTGGCCGATGATGTCTATACCGGAACGGTGAGCGTGATGCTCATGAGCGCACCCGGCAAGGGTACGGTCACGGTGGGTGCCGATAACAGGGTGGTTTATACCCCGATAGCGGATGAAACCGGAACGGATACCTTTACTTACCTGATCAAGGATGCCAGTGGTAATCAGAGTAATCAGGCCACGGTCACGATCACATTGCCGGGCGTCGATGGCACCAATCAGGAACCGCAGGCGGTAAATGACAATGTGCTCACCAAGGTCAATACCGCCCTGACCATCGACGTACTTGGTAATGACAGTGATCCGGATGGTGATGCCCTGACCGTTACGGCATTCGATCAGACCACGGCCCAGGGCGGCTCTGTGGTACTGGCGGACGGCTTCCTGGTTTATACGCCCAAGGTCGATTTTATCGGTGTGGACAGCTTTGAATACACCATCAGCGACGGGCAGGGTGGCAGTGCCACTGCGACTGTCACCATCACCATTGAGGATGGTGTCAATCACGCCCCGGTTGCCGTTGATGACAAAACCAGCACGCTGGCTGACACTGATGTCACGATTGATGTACTGGGCAATGATACTGACCCGGACGGTGACAAACTGTTCATTGAAGGCTTTGCCTCCCATACGGCCCAGGGGGGAACGGTGGTACAGCAGGGCGACAAGCTGGTCTATACGCCACCTGCCGGCTTTACCGGTGTGGACAGCTTTGAATATGGCATCCATGACGGCGAGCTGAGCTCTGTAGAAAATGGCACCGTCACCATTACCGTCACCGGTGGTGTGGTTGCCGATCTGGTTCTGCGGGATGACGGTACCGGAGGCGCGGTGTCCGGCGACACCTACAGCTTTGTGCTGAATGACAGTCTGCCTCGCACGCTGCCGGTGCTGTCAAACGACTCGCTGGATGGCAACTATCGCCTGCGGATTGTGAGCTGGCCGACCTTCGGCAGTGTGTCCGTCAGTGCAGATGGCCAGTCGTTTGTGTATTCGCTGCGCCATGGTTACTGTGAAGGCGACAGCTTTGTTTACACTGTTGAAGATGCCAGCGGCAATCCGGTCAAGGATGCCTCAGGTAATCTGGTCACAGCGACCGTGTACATCAATATCCTTTGATTCACTTTTCGTTTCCTTCATAATCAGCACAGGGCGGTGATCTTCGGATGGCCGCCCTGATGCTTTTTCAGGCTGTTGGGGAAATGATTTGGAAATGGCTGAACAGGCTGCAAAGCCGGCAAGGCGTCGCCGTTGGCGCTTGCTGCTGCTGGAGCTGCTGTTACTGCTGGTGTTTATTCTGCTGGTACGCGGCTGGCAGCAGCAGGACCTGCTCTCCGGTGAGGCCGCTGATTTTCGGGCCACGACCCTGAATGGGCAATTTGTGTCACTGGCTGATTTCCGGGGCAAACCGGTATTACTGCACTTCTGGGCCTCATGGTGTGGCGTGTGCGAGTTTGAGCAGTCCGTTATCTCCGGGATTGGGCAGGACTGGCCGGTTGTCACGATTGCCGCTTTCGACTCCGGGACCGAAGACGAGGTCCGGCGTTATATGGAGCGCAAGGCAATCAGCCACTGGACCACCCTGCTGGATGTGAACAGTGAACTGGCCGGTGAGTATGGCGTCACAGGGGTACCAACCACTTTTATAGTGGATGGTGATGGCGTGATCCGTTTTCGTGAAGTCGGTTTCACCTCCAGCTGGGGATTGCGCTTCCGTCTGTGGCTGGCCAGGCTCCTGTTTTAAACTCAGGATGTCGGGGATTGCGCTAATCCTGCAGCAGGTAGCGCCCTCTGGATGCGAGCTTCTGTTTCCCGGCCACCTTGGCAACCGAACACCCCGGCCACACATACTTGTTGATGGCGCGTGAAATAACCACACCGTCGGTTTCGGCATGCACCGGAATGCGTTGCACGAAGGCTCCTTCGCCATCCAGTGCAATGAGGTCGGCCAGTACCTCCCCGGCCTTGACCTGATCCCCGAGTCTGACCCGATAGGCCAGCAGTCCGGCCCGTTCCACCCGTACCATGTCGGTTGCGGCCAGATCAGTGCCTGCAGGTGTTGCCGGCGGACGTGCACGAATGCGCTCGCCCCCGATCAGGCCCTGTTCCTGCAGAAAACCGTAAAGCCGCTGCGCATCATCCTGGTTCAGGTGATCAAATACATCGAACTGCCCCCGGTATTCCAGGGTTGCGGAATGGCAGGCCATGGGCAGCGGCCTGTCGGGATGGGCGTGCGCGAGTTTTATCCACAGCCCCGACCAGACCTCATCAAAGGAACTGCCGCCACTGTCTTCGGTCATCAGGGTGGCTGCCGCACCCATCCAGTCGGAAAGGCTCTGCATCACGGCAGCCGATTGCGGTACGCTGAAAATGTGGGGCAGGGCATCGCTGTCACAGTGCAGGTCGAGCACGTAATCGGCATCAATGGCTTCCTGCATCACGAAGTGGCGCTGCTGCTGCAGGGCGGTGACCGGGATCATGCCATCCAGCCATGCCTTCAGGGCCTGTCGTACCTGCTGCACGTTGGCACTGGCATTATCACCGAGCAGGGGGGCGACAGTGGTGTTGACCGCCTCATAAAGGTCCGGCCAGTCACGGTTGAAGTTGACACCCGAGGCGCGGTCATAACGGCCCTGATGCTGGCGGAAACCGATATCCCCCATGCCGAGCGGATTGGTCATGGGAAACAGGACAAAGCGTGCATTGAGCAGGTTCTGCTCATCTGCGGTTTTCAGCAGTCCGAGCAGGTGATGCAGAATCAGGATGCCGGGCTGTTCGTCGGCATGCAGGGCTGCCTGCAACAAGACCTTGCGTGGCGCATCTGCAGGCCCGAGGCGAAAGCCGTTGAGCTCCGTGGTTTTGCCTGGCGCATCGCCCCGGATGACATGGGTAATACGTTTACAACTCATGATGGATCATTCCTGTAGGGTAGGGTCTGCAGCGGCCCGCAGTGGCTTCGGTTTATTGTTCAGCGCAGGTAGTTCGGTTTGAGTTTGATACCGCGTCCGGTGCGGGTATGCCGGGTCAGGTACCGATATATCCGGTTGAACAGCAAGAAAATAATCATGGAGATAAGCAGAAAATAGCCGGCTGCAACCGAGTAATGCAGGAAAACGTTGTAGTCCTTCTGAAACAGTTCACCGGCTTTGTTCATCAGGTCCTTCTGCTCGTTGATCACCGGCAGGGTGAAATATACCAGCGCCGTGGCATGAAACAGGAAAACCACTTCATTGGTATAGGCCGGCCAGCCCAGACGCAGCATGTTGGGCCAGATGGCGGTACGGAAAACCTGCCATTTTCCCATGCCCATGGCACGTGCCGCCTCAACCTCGCCCCGGGGCACGGCGCGCAGGGCACCGTAGAATATCTCTGCCGAGTAGGCACTGGTATTGAGGACCAGTACCAGCGGGCCGATGAACAGCGGGTTGAGCATCAGCCAGTCCAGCCCCCAGGGCTTCCAGACCGTCGGATTCAGGGCCAGACTCATGGAGTAGAACATGAAAAACTGGATGAACAGCGGGGAGCCACGAAAAGCGTAGATGAAACTGCGCGAGAACCAGGACAGCAGGTGGTTGGTGCTGTCCTTGCCCAGGGCCAGCAGAATGGCAAGCGGAAACCCGAGCGGAATCGAGGCCAGGGCAAAGTAAATATTAAACAGGGCCGGACGGGCCAGTGTGATAATGTCCTGAATCACCGGGTTGGTGACAAGCGTTTCCATCAGGCGTCTGCCCTCAGCATGCCGCGACTGGCACGGGCCTGCAGCCAGGCGAAGAACTTTTCCGACAGCAGGGTCATGAGGATGTAGAACACGAACAGCACCAGATAATACTTCCAGCGCCAGTCCGGATGAACCAGGCCCGCCATGGGCAGGTAATTGGGGGTGCCGAGGCGCTCGGCCCAGGCAACAATATCGGTAATCTGCAGCAGTGACAGCAGTGACGTGGACTTCAGCAGCAGCAGCCAGACATTGGAGAGGCCGGGCAGGGCATAGACCCACATCTGGCGCACGCGGACATGCCAGAATACCTGGCGCTCACTGAAACCGAAGGCATGGGCGGCTTCCAGCTGGCCTTTGGGAACGGCAATCATGGCACCGTAGATCACGTTGGCGGCAAAAGCGCCGTAGACGATGCCGAATGACACACAGGCCATGATCAGGTATTCGGTGGAACTCAGAAACCATTGGGCATCAGGGCAGGGCGGCCAGCCGCTGGAGGCCAGCTGTTCCGGCGTGCACTTGAGGCGTGCCGTGACGGCTTCGACCAGATGCTCGAATGCCAGCGGGAAAAACAGCAGAAACAGCACATCCGGGATGCCCCGGACCATGGTGGTATAGAGATTGCCGACCCAGCGCAGCGGCGTGATGCGTGACAGCTTGAGGCCAGCCCCCAGCAGCCCGAACAAGACCGCCAGCCCGGCCCCGGCCACAGCGGCGATCAGGGTGTAACGCAGGCTGGCATACCAGGCCAGGTGTTTGCCATTGGTGATGTAGGCCAGTTTGCCACCCGGATCATCGCCCAGGATTGAGGTCAGAAATTCAAGCATGTCCCGTCATCCGCCTGTTGATGGGTATGGGTCCGTAACCGGTCGCCTTCCCTGTCGTGACGGAAGGCGACCGGGGGAGACGGGAATCAGGAGCCTGAATAGAACGGGCCGGCCTTGAAGTAGGTCTCGATCAGCTGGTCCAGTGTGCCGTCTTTCTTGACGTCCTCCAGCGCCTGGTTCAGCTTTTCCTGCAGGCCGGTATCATCCTGGCGCAGGCCGATGGCGATACCCTCACCAATCATGATCTCGGGGCCGCTGATTTCCATTTCCCCGTTCGAGCCTTCAACCGCCGACTTGGAAACGGTACCATCAGCCAGCAGGGCATCAATACTGCCGCCCATCAGGTCTGCAACGGCCTGATCGGAGGTCTCATAGGATTTGATGGTGTTCTTGCCCGCCAGATTTTCTTCCGCATAGCCGGCCTGGAGGGTGGCACCCTGTACCCCGATGCTTTTGCCTTCCAGCGCGTCCCAGTCCATCTCGGTACCTTTTTTCACGGCATAGCGTGACGGGTCGGGCGGATAATAGGCTTCACTGAAACTGATGGTTTCCCTGCGTTCATCGGTGATCGACATGCCTGCCATGATGGCGTCGTAGTTGCCGGCGAGCAGGTTGGGGATGATGGAGTCCCATTCATTCTGGATGAATTCGCATTGGGCTTCCATGCGTTTGCACAGCTCGTTGCCCAGATCAACCTCAAAGCCGGCCAGCTTGCCTTCGTCATTGACAAAGTTCCAGGGGGCATAGGCACCTTCGGTGGCAATGCGGACGGTATCTTCCGCCTGCAGTGCCGGTGCGCTGAACAGGGCTGCCAGCGCAATGGAAGCTATCCATTTTTTCATCATGAAACTCAACTCCAGTAACCAGTAAAATGCCTCGGATATTGTCTTTTTGCCATACGTCAGCGAGGCTGTATCGACGTATTGGCCAGAAACTGTTGCAGGCGTTCGGATTGCGGGTTGCCGAACAGCTCGGCGGGCTTGCCCTGTTCCTCAATCAGGCCCTGATGCAAAAAAATCGCATGGCTGCAGACGTCACGGGCAAAGGCCATTTCATGGGTCACGACAACCATGGTCATGCCATCCTCCGCCAGCTGGCGCATGACCCCCAGCACTTCCCCCACCAGCTCGGGGTCGAGGGCCGAAGTCGGCTCATCAAACAGAATGGCGTCCGGGCGCATGGCCAGGGCACGGGCAATGGCGACACGCTGCTGCTGGCCGCCAGAGAGAAAAGCCGGGTAACTGTCGGCCTTGGCGGCGATACCCACCTTGTCGAGGTACTCCATGGCGATGTCTTTGGCTTCGGCTTTGGGCAGCCCCTGAACCCGTATCGGGGCTTCGGTCACGTTTTCCAGAATGCTCAGGTGTGCCCAGAGGTTAAACTGCTGAAAAACCATGCTGACTCGGGAGCGCAGTTTCTGTACCTGCTTCGGATCGGCTGCCTGACGCCGGCCCTGATGTCCGGTCTGCAGGCGGATGGTTTCCCCCGCCAGGGTGATCTCGCCCTGATCCGGCATTTCCAGCAGGTTGATGCAGCGCAGGAAGGTGGACTTGCCGGAGCCGGATGAGCCAATCAGGGAAATGACATCACCCGCGTGGGCGGTCAGGGACAGGCCATGCAGGACTTCCAGCTGGTCAAAGCGCTTGTGGATATTCTGTACGTCCAGAATGGCTGTCATGCGGAACACGCTCCTTCAGTTGTCATGCATGCCCTGATGCTTCCCGAAAGGGGGTTCAGTGACTGTATCATGCCTGCTGATGGAGGCAAAACAGAAATCGTGATCACGGGACTGCCGGCTGACTCAGGCCGGGCGGGCAATCCCTTCCAGGGTTGAAAACGGCAGGTCCTTGGCCAGAAACAGGAAATCCTGCAGGTAGCGTGCGCTCAGGTGTTCTTCGCGCACGGCGGCGTGCAGGGTGTTGAAAATACCGTCCGGCCCCAGTGAGCGGGCAGTGACGTACTGACGTCCGGTGTACTCGCCGGCCGCCCAGTTGGGCAGGGTGCACAGGCCGCGCCCGCTGGCTACCAGTGCCACCATCATGACGGTGAGTTCACACTGGCGCAGCCGGACCGGCTCCACATCCGCGGGGCGCAGAAACAGCCGGAAAATGTCCAGTTTGCGCTGCGGTACCGGGTAAATGATCAGGGTCTGGTCTGCCAGCATGCCCGGTTCGATGGTCTGCACCTGTGCCAGCGGGTGATCCAGCGGCAGCACCAGTACCGCCTCGTAGCGGAACAGCGGGATATAGCTGATACCGTTCAGGGGCTCCGGGTCAGCGGTGATCACCAGATCAAGCTCACCATCCGCCAGTGCGGTCAGGCTGTTGAAGCTGAAGCCGCCGGCAATATCCAGTTCCACATCCGGCCATTGACGCCGGTACTGATCCAGCGTGGGCAGGAGCCACTGGTAGCAGGAATGGCACTCGATGGCGATATTGATGCGCCCGCCTTCCCCTTTGTGCATGCGGGCCAGGTCCTGCTCCAGACGCGTGAAGCGTGGCAGGGTATCAACGGCACTTTCCAGCAGGCGCTGGCCTGCGGGGGTGAGTTTCAGGGGGCGGGTCTTGCGCCGGATCACCTGCATGCCGACCCGGTGCTCCAGTTCATTAAGCTGGTGTGACAGGGCTGAAGGGGTCAGGTGCAGCTGGCGTGCCGCCTCTGCCAGGCTGTCCTGTGCATGGATGGCCTGAATCAGTTCCAGGTGTTTACGTTGCAGGTTCATTGAAAATTCTTCAAGTTTTCGTTTATCAGATTGAGATTTTGTTGGAGAGTGGCTCATGTGACAATAGCCGGCATAAAATTCAGACTGACTTTGAGAGTAATGCCATGACCAGCCGTCCCAACCCTGTGCCCGATCTAAACCCTAATGGCAGCGGGGTACCATTGCCTGCTTTGTCCTTTGAGTTTTTCCCGGCCCGCAGCCCGCGCATGGACCGCAACCTGTGGCGCACCATGGGGCAGCTGGAGCTGTTCAACCCGGCTTTTTTCTCCATGACCTACGGGGCGCTGGGCAGTGAGCGTGAGCACAGCATCAGTGCGGTGGAAAGCCTGCAGCAGGACGGCCCGGTGCCGGTGGCGGCCCATATTACCGCTGCCGGGCATACCCGTGAGTCACTGCTGGCGCTGGCTGAGCGTTTTGCGGCCCTGGGCGTGCGGCGGCTGGTAGCGCTGCGCGGTGATGATCTGGCTCAGGGCGGTTTCCGTGATGTGGCGGATATGGTGGAAAGCCTGCTGGGTGTTGCTGATTTTGACATCAGTGTCGCTGCCTATCCGGAAGTCCACCCCAAGGCATTGAGTCCGGAGGCTGATCTTGTGAGCCTCAAGCGCAAGCTGGATGCCGGTTCACGCCGGGCACTGACCCAGTATTTCTTTGATGCAGAGGTTTTCCTGCGTTTCCGGGATGCGGCGCTCAAGGCCGGCATTACCCGGCCGCTGGTACCCGGCATCCTGCCGCTGCATGATTTTGACAAGGTGCAGGGTTTCAGCGCCCGCTGCGGAGCCAGCGTACCGGACTTCCTGCATGAACGTTTCCGGGGTACCCGTGCCGGCAGTGCCGAACAGCGTGAAATCGGCATCGACATCATCACCGGGCTGTGTGAAAACCTGATCCGTGAAGGGGTGGAGCAGCTGCATTTCTATACCCTGAACCAGCCCAACCTGAGTTATGAAATCGTGCGGCGGCTGCAGTATCCGCTGCGCCATGAACCGGCACGGAACAGACTGTCCAAAGCCGCCTGATTCAGGTGAGTTTTACTAACAGGAGCGGCTATTATTTATAGCTTGTTGCAGTGCAGCATTGGCCTTATCATGACTCTCGTTGAATCAGAAAATCAAACGAAACGAGAGTAAAAAAATGAGTATTTTAAGCACAGTAGCCAAAGTTATCGGTAATGCCCTGCAAACCCAGCAAAAAGCCCGTGTCCTGCAACTGTTCCGGAACATGAGTGACCGTGAGCTGGCTGACATCGGTGTTTCACGCGAGTTGTTGAATCAGGGTGTGCAAGCCTATCCATGGCGTGTAGACGAGCCTGTTGAGGCAGTCAATACCCCGGTAACCACATCGTATTCCAAAGAAGCCCAATCGGGTACTGGACATCATCTGGCCGTCTGACATGTCGACGCATCAATGAACAGGGTGTCAGCAATAACTGACACCCTTTTTCAATCCGTTTGTCATCCATTTCATCTCCTCCTTGACCACTTCCAGCTTCACGCTAGCCGCTCAAGCTCATCATCTGCGACGATTTACCTGTCGTTTGCTTTTGCACTGCCCTGGAAGGGGCTCCCGCTGTTGGTGCCGTTTGTAAACCGTCTGCGATTAAAGTGTCAGGCTTTGATACTTGGGCTGGAACTTGGGTCTGACCTGAGGAGGAAGTACCTTGCTGGCACGTGTATCGCTGCGGTTGTTGAGGCAGCTGTAATGATGGGTATGTGGACGATTGCCGTTCGGATGCGTGTGCGTCACTGAATTGGTGCAGGGGTTGGCCGGGTGACTGTGGGTTTCGCCGGTGTCCACCGGATTCAGGTTCACGACCGGAGTGGAGCGTTTCAGTGGCTGCTGTACCGGCGGGTAATCCGGTTGCTGGTAGGGTTGCACGTAGGTATCTGCTGACGGTGCCACGGTTGTGACATAGTCATCCACACTGTAGTCATTCACTGCTGACAGATAGCGTTCATTGACCCAGCCGGTGGTACCCGCCCAGACAATTTCCACCCAGTTGTTCCGGCCCTGACTGGCTGCCTTGCCGGTGGTGATCAGGGTGCGTCCGTTGTAGGGAACGGAGGATACAACAGGGTAATTGGTACCGGGACCGGAGCGCATGTTCAGCACATCGTTCCGGGCTACGTTGGTGACCTGATGAAATATGCTGGTCTCGGCCTGTGCGGTCAGGAGCGGGGTCATTCCCAGTCCCATGACCAAGGCTGAAGCGGCAAGCATTTTTCTCATGTGGTTGTGGTATTTCATGGAGATATTCCTTTCTCGATCGGCTGGTTTGGGTTAAAAAAATTCGCCAGATACATTTTGCATTGTAGTACCGGGTGCAGGAATTGTAGATGTTTTGATGAAAAAATGGCCATAATGGTTACGTTTTCAATCATCTGGCGAGGCCGGTTATTCAGCCACCGGCCCAGGCTTTGCGCCGACGATGCTGATACAACAGCCCTTCCGCCATGAACAGCAGCAAGGCGAGCCAGACCAGGGCATAACCCAGTACTTTTTCCGGGCCGAAGGGCTCCTGAAAAAACCACAGGCCGATCAGCAGCTGCATGATGGGCGTAATGTACTGCAGCATGCCGATGACACTGAGCGGAACCTGCCGGGTTGCCTGGGCGAACAGCAGCAGCGGCAGCGTCGTCACCAGACCGGCCCCGATCAGCAGCACACTCTGCAGGGTGCCCCCGTGCGGGAAATGGCCGCTGCCCCGTGCTTCGAGCCAGAACAGGTAGCCCAGTGCCGGCAGGAGCAGCAATGCAGTCTCCAGCGTCAGGCCCTGTACCGCCTCCAGCGGGGATTTTTTCTTGATCAGTCCGTACAGGCCGAAAGAACAGGCCAGACTCAGGGCAATCCAGGGTATCTGTCCATGCATCACGCTCAGGTACAGCACCCCCAGCGCTGCCAGCCCGATGGCCAGCCACTGCAGCCGGCGCAGCTGTTCGTGCAGGAACAGTACTCCCAGCATCACGCTCACCAGCGGATTGATGAAGTAGCCCAGGCTGGCTTCAATGATCTGGCCTGAATTGACGCTCCAGACGTAAATCAGCCAGTTGATGCTCAGCAGTATCGAGGCCAGCAGGTAGGGCAGCAGCAGACGCCGGTTGGCGAGGCTGGCCCTGAAGTTGCGCCATTGCCCCATAATGAGCAGGGCGGACAGGAGCAGCACAAAAGACCATAGAATGCGATGGGCAATCAGTTCATGGGCCGGCACCTCAATCAGCCATTTCCAGTAGAATGGAAACAGCCCCCAGATAAAGTAGGCCCCCAGGGCAGAAGCCAGCGGATACTTGTTCATGGGTGGGCACTGTAATCCTGCAGACTGGTTGCAGCAAGCAAAACCGGTGGCGGGAAGCTAACCGCTCGTATCAGGCGACGCGTCCGGTATTGTTGTCGGGGCGTTACGAACGACATTAACGGGAAGGGGAGTCCGATGATGAAGCCGTATTTTGCCTTTGGTTCCAATCTGTGGCGGCAGCAGATGCAGCAGCGCTGTCCCGGTCACCGGTTATTGGGGCACGGGGTACTGGCGGGCTACCGCTGGATCATTTCCAGCCGGGGCTATGCCAATATCGTACCGGATGCTGCAGAGGTGGTGCAGGGACTGGTTTACACATTGAATGCCGCAGATGAGGCGGTGCTGGACCGGTATGAAGGCGTGGCGGAGCAGCACTATCACAAGCTCATGTTACCGGTCCGCCTGCCGGATCAGGGCCTGCAGGCGTGTCTGGTCTATGTGGATACCCTGCGGACTGATGCAGGCCGGCCCTGGCCGGAATACATTGTCCGGATCAATCACGGCATACGGGATGCCGGGCTGGATGCCGCCTATGTGACGCGCTGCATCCGGCCCTTTGTCCCGGATCAGCCTATTCCAGTATCCTGATTTCGTCGAAGGCGTCCATTTCGTCCATGACGTTACCGTCGCCATCAATCTGGACACCGACCCGAATGGTGATTTCCACCGGCTTTCCAGCCATATCATCCGGCATTTTGGTTTCCTCATTCCAGGGGCCGCACATTTCGGCGGTACACAGGCCGACCTGTTCCTTGCCGGCCTCATCAGTCACGGTCAGGTAGCAGTTGTCGCCGCACTCGAAGGATTTGATCGTGCCCTTGAGCAGGCGGTCGGGGTTGGCCACCCGGTCGATCAGCTCAACCAGCCGGGTCTGATAAGTGGCTTTGAGACAGGCCAGTTCATCCTTGCAGTCGTCGCGCTCGGCTATCCAGGCGGTCTGCTGTTCCTTCAGGACTTCCTGATTGGGGGCGCTGGCCTGGGTTTTGGCGTAGGCCAGTGCCAGCAGATCGTCCAGTGCCGAGACATTGACATCAGCACAGACCGCTTTTTCCGCCACGCTTTCCGCCTTGCCACAGTCAAAGCTGGCGGCTTGGGCCGGCAGTGACAACGGGGACAGCAGGGCTGTCATTATCAGAATCCGCTTCAGGGTATTCATTATTTAAATCCTCAGGTTGATTGTTGGTACATTCAGGTATAGCAGAGACCGGCCCGGCGGGCGCTAGTTCCAGCGGATTTATAATAAATATGCGGTACCGGAGGCCGTCGTTCCCCGGCTAATCCCGGCCAGGCCCTCCCGATCCCCCCATCAACGCGCATGATTTTCGCCCGGCTAAAACCACCT
>Ga0116152_10000299_pt1 | contig 40299 bp, 51 predicted proteins | sample AD_UKC119_MetaG_FD_89894 | JGI IMG/M metagenome (GOLD analysis project Ga0116152, IMG submission 89894) | Active sludge microbial communities of municipal wastewater-treating anaerobic digesters from Hong Kong - AD_UKC119_MetaG | ecosystem: Engineered > Bioreactor > Anaerobic > Digestate... | reverse complement strand
TAATCTAAACTTTCCGGATATACAGTATCTATTCCATTAGTTGAAGAAATGTTAATAATTCTACTATCTTTTTCTTCTAACATATACTTAGAAGCATATTTTGAAACTAAGAAGGTTCCAATTAGGTTAATATCTAGTATTTTTTTAAAGTTTTCCAACGTTTTATCATTAAAATCACAATCAATTGCGATTGCAGCATTATTTACCAAAATATTTATACTGTGGAAAACTTCTATAGTTTTTTCAATCATATCATTTACTTCTAATTCATTTGATACATCACATTTTATTATTAATACTTTTACTTTATAGTTTTCTTCTAATTCACATTTTAAATCTTTAGCTTCTTTTTCACTATTTAAATAATTAATTACAATATTTGCATGTAGTTTGGCAAATTCACGAGCAATTGCCGCTCCTATACCACGACTAGAACCTGTAATTAATACTGTTTTCCCTTTAAAATCCATAATATTCCCCTTTTCGCATTAAAATCATACATATTATATCACAAAATAAAAAAGGTTTAACACTAAATAGCATTAACCTCTAATTTACTTCGACAATCACTACATATTCCTTCAAATATCATATTATGAAATACTAAAGTATATCCAACATCTTCATATACTCTTTTCTTTATTTCATCAACAGGGCAATAGTTAATAGCGACTTTCTTATTACATTTTATGCAACTAATATAATGAATATGTTCTTCGTTAACAGTATAGTATACTTTCCCATTACCATCTACATTAGTCATAAATAAATTTTTTTCTACAAATAATTCTACTATTCTATATATTGTAGAATTATCTATATTAGTACTATTACTAATAATCTCTTTTATCGTTGAAGGATTACATTTTACTATATTATATATTTCCTTACGTTGACTAGTTAATTTAATGTTGTTCTCTTTAAATAGTTCTTCCATTATATGATCATTCCTATTAATTCAATTATAATTCCACTAATCACACCAAGACCATAAATAATAAATAATATATATATATTTTCTTTCATATTTTTATTTTCTTTAAATAAAATTAATAATCCTACACCTGCTCCAGTTAATAAACCCGCTATCATAGAACCAAAACTAATTGCTTTTGTTAAATATAATTCAGTAATAACGACACTTGCAGCGCAGTTTGGTATTAATCCAATTAAACTTGAAATAAATGGTCCAAAAATACTTTCTTTTAAGAATATTTTACCAATATTTTCTTCACCAATAAAATATATTAATGTATTTAATACGAAAGATGCGATTAATATAAAGAATATTATTGATAATGTATGAATAATACTTGATTTAATTATACCGTGACTACAATCACAGTGATCATGTTCACACATATCATGAATATGTTCTTTAGATTTTTCCTTTTTTCTTAATATAAAATCTATTATAAATCCACATATCATTCCTATTACAATTTTCAAACCTATAATTGATAATATTAATCCAAATGAAACTTTTTCTGATAATAGTATTGGTAGCATTTCATCTGATGTAGATAAATATATACTAATTAAAGTACCTACTGATATTACTCTAGCAGCATATAGATTTGTAGCAGCTGCAGAAAATCCACATTGTGGAAATGCTCCTAGTACTGAGCCAAAAAATGGTCCAAACTTTCCTGATTTTTCTACTACTTTCTTATTTTTATTACTCATTTTATGTTCAATAAACTCTAATAGTAAGAATGTTATAAATAAAAATGGTAATAATTTTACTGAATCTATCAATGTATCCATTAAAACATCTTTCATACTTATTTCCTCCTAAATGCAAAAAAGTTGCAACTAAACAATATCATTATCTATTTAAAAATGCAATACTTTATTACAATTAAACATATTTTTTTAATTATTGTTAATATAATATCAAAAAGGAGGTAATATGGAAAAAGTAAAATTTGTCACAACATCTATATTTTTAGGAATTATATGTTTTTTTAATAGTTTATCTATACCTCTCCTTCTTTTAATAATTACCAATATTATTGATATTATTACTGGTCTTTTAAAATCCTTACACATAAATGAAAATATTACTTTTAAAAAATTAATTTGGGGATTAATAAAAAAATTTAGTATGTATTTATTAATTATTATTGGTTATATAATAGATATAATAATTATTTATACTGTGGAAAACTTTAATATTGCAATCACTAATCAAAATATATTTGAAAGTTTAATTACAATATGGTTAATACTAGATGAATTATTAAGTATTTTAAAAAATTTTATGATTCTAGAAGTACCAATGCCTAATTTTCTTATTAAAATTGTTAAAAAATTAAAAAACAAAATAGATGATACTGAAAATGTATAATTTTCTTTGACAAAAATATCTTATCGGAATATAATAAAATCTTATATGGAGGCTAACTATGAAAGATTCAACAACAATTATAAAAGATTTATTAAAAGGAAATTATTACATAAATTCTGAGGATATTAAAAATGTCATTAATGCAATTTCAAATGAAGAAGATTTTAATAAATATATAGATAATATATCTATCGGTGAAAGAAAAAGAAAATACCAAGGTTCTTATGATCCTAATAAAAAAGAATTATCAATTCAACCAATTTATATAAATTATACTTGGGCACAAACATTAAGAAACTATAATTCTGTTAATGATAATGATAAGCTTGCTAAATATAATAACTTGTTTTATTTAATTATTATATTACATGAATTAGAGCATGTTAAACAAGTTAAATACTCTGTTGAAAATAATGATAATAGAGCAATTAATAAATTAGTAAATGAAGGTATAGAATTAGGTAGAAGAAGTCCAGATAAATTATCTGTAGGAGAAAAAATATTATATAACTTTACACCATTTACTGTATTAACTGAACGTGATGCAGAAATTAAATCAATATATAATATTGTTTTTAATGATGAGATTGCCGAACTTTTAACAAAAGAAGAATACTATTGTTTAGTTTGTAGATTGCATAAACTACTAATAAGAAACTATGAAATGCATGGCGAGAATGTAATAAGTCCTTCAAAAAGATATTATCAATTAAGAGGAAAATCTAAAGAATATAAAGACATCGAATTTGAAGATGATTATGATCATCTTACTAAACTTTCTTGGGGTATGCCTGTAGATTATAGATTCATTGAATATTTTACTAATGAAGCTAAAGTAAAAGATGTAAAAAGATTAATAAAAAAATAACCAATATAAATTGGTTATTTTTATTTACCTTTATTTCATTAATACTATCAGATTCTTTCTAATTAAACATTAGAAAATATTGAAACAATTATATTCCATACATTCGGAAATTCTTTTAAAATGGCAGTTCTTACTTCTTGTGAAGTATATAAATGTTTACCATCCTCTATCATAAATTTAATTGGCCCATTAGGATTATAACCTAAGGCAATATGACCTCCTGATATACCCCCTGCCGCAATATCTCGTGCTACAGCAATTCCACCTATGGAGTATATTCCTACAGCAACTCCTCCTATTGCAAATATTCCAAGTGCTACACCACCTATTGCAATTGTACCAATTGAAATACCACCTATTGCTAGTAATAATGCTAATGCTAAACCACCTGTTGCAAATAAACCTAATGAAATACCACCTAAAGCAAATATTCCTAATGAAATTCCTCCTAAAGCAAATATTCCTTTAGCATAATTTCCTAAGGCAAATACTCCTTTTGCCTTTCTCAAATTTCTTAAATTATATCCAATATTAATATGAACTAATGGAAGATTTCCTATTTTTGTTTTACTTATATATTCATAATATTGCTTTTTATTATTAATACTTACATAATTATCATTTCCTATTAAATCATCAACACTTACGTTAAATAATTTAGATAATTCTTTTAATTTACCTAATTCTGGAGTAGTTTCACCAGTTTCCCATTTTGATATTGTTTGTCTTGCTACATTGACTTTATAACCTAATTCTTCTTGTGATAAACCTTCTTGTTTTCTTAATTGTATTAATTTGTCACTAAAATTCATAATATACCTCCTCTGACATAAAAATAATAACATTTAAATGTCCCGGATATCTACCATTTAAAATAGGCAATTTGTCCCGGATACCTAACATTACTTTTTTTTCTTTAAATTTGATATCAATAAGAGTATAGCATTTATATTGACACAACATAAACCAATTATTAAAAAAATATTATTTCCATCTTGAAACATAGATATTATTATTGAAATTAAGCCAATAAAAGCTAATATTAATTCTACTATTCTTAATACATTTAAATTCTTTTTCATTTAATTACCTCATTCTTTATATAAATTATTATATCATAGAATTGACTTTAACATAAAAAAGATATAATATATAACACAATTATTTAAGAGGTGTAATTATGATATTATATAGGGCTTTAATTGCGGAAGATTTAGAAGAATTTAGAAGAACTGGAAAAATAAATTCTACTTTGTATCGTTCTTATAAAGATTTAAAAAAGGCGAAAAATAAAAAAATGACAGAAATTAATTATCAACTTTGTTACAATGATAAAAATAAAGAAACTATGCTTAGTTTTATTTTTGGACACGTAAGTGGTTCACTAGTAAGTAAAGCCAAAAGAAGTCCATGGATTTCTTTGACATCAAGTTTTACGGCAGCATATAAATATGCAAGTTTTGAAGGTTGTAATAAAGAAAATATGAAACGATATATCATATGCTTTTATTATGATGATGATAAGATTATTAATACTTCTGAAGATTTCAATAAAAAAGATTTTTTAAATGGAAATTTAATTAATCTATCTAATGGTGAATTATCTGATTATAGAATAAAAGGAATTATTACACCATATGGTGAAAGTAAAGATAAAGTGCGTACAGGTAAAAATATTATGTTTGATAAATACTCTAAAACAGACAAAGAATTCTTAATAGCTTATTCACTTAAACCTGATAATTATATTTTATTAAATCCTAATGTACAAAACAAATTATTGAATACTTATAATGATGATATTGAAAAAAAGATTAGCGATCGATTAGAAAAAAATAAAATATTAATAAAAAGAAAATAAAACTTATTAAAGTTTTATTTTTTTGCTCAAAGTATAATATTTAAATGAATCTTTACATAAATTATCATCATCAAATGGTGATGTTTCTTGTATTTGAACTAACTTAATTCTTGATTCATCTTCATTTTTAACATTATTTATATCTCTATCAATGCTTATATTTGGTGTTAATGTATATCTACCTATAAATTTCTTTTCACTGCTCAATTTTTTTGATAGTTCTATTAATTCTTGTTTTGTTTTTTCTTCACAATCATTTACTATCTTATTATACCACTCTACTTTTGTTAATTTCTCTACATAGATTTTTTCAAGAAAATCTTGTCTAATATTTTGTAATACTAATTTGTGGCAAGCTTCCATACTAATATCACCGATGTAAATGTTCTCAATTTTTTTTAATCTATCTAATTTTTCAAATGAATCATAGTTGCTGACTTGGCCATTAATATTTATTTTTTCTAAATTATAAAATCCACTAATAAAAAGAAAATCTTTATCATGTAAATAATTGATTTTTCTTTTTATTTCACTCAATTCTGGTTCTTTTATATCTCTAGTAATATACTTTTTGTTAATTATTAATTCTTTTAAATTAGGAGCATCTGTAGTCAAAAAGAATTTTTCATAGTCAATTTCAATGTTTCTTAGTTCCATTGAAACACAATTTAAGTGTAAAAAATTAATATTTTCATTTTCTATATTACTATCTTCTAATACTATAAAATCTCCACAAAAATTATTTAATATATCAAGACTATATATATTGGACTTTTCATCTGAAAAATTGCAATTTAATAATCCGATATTACAATTTTTATCAAATCTGCAATTATATGTAACTAATCTTCTCAAGGCAGTAAAACCATTTTTTATATATTTAATATCTTTTTCATCTATTTTCAGATTTTCTAGTTCTATATTAATACTCAATGGTTTTATTAATTCTCGATTAAGATAGTAATCAAATATAGATTTTTCTCTATCATTTTTTAGTGAATATGATTCAACGCATCTTAATATATCTATTATATTTATATTTTCAATATTTGCTTCATTTAATCCGAAAATTTTAATTCCTATTGCATAACGACGTGATTTAAATATATGGCAAACCGCATCTTCAAAATAAAACTCTGCCTTATATCCTTTATCTTTAACATCATATTTCATATATATACTCCTTTTAATTAGGTGTTATTATATCATCTTGTATTTTATTAGTCAAAAAAAACAGGAATAAATCCTGTTGTTTTTTAATGGGGCGCGATGTGGGAATCGAACCCACGCATAATAGAACCACAATCTACCGTGTTAACCACTTCACCAATCACGCCATTTATGCATTACTGCTATATTTTACCAATAAATATAATTTTTTACAAGTCTTTTTGAAAAAAAATATAAATTGGTACCGGTAGTCGGACTCGAACCGACACGGGCAAAACCCACTTGATTTTGAGTCAAGCATGACTACCAATTCCATCATACCGGCATATGAATAATTATATCACATCTATAATTAATTTTAAATATGATATAATTAATTTTCTTTATATTTAGAATTATATAAATCAGTTACTTTTTCTTCTGATATTTCTACTTCTTCTAATTCTGGTAATTGTTCTAATGAAGATATTCCTAAGTAATCTAAAAATTCGTCTGTTACTGAATATAATATAGGTCTACCAGGTAATTCTGCTCTTCCTACCTCTTTAATTAAATTTCTATATAATAGTTTTCTCATTTGATATGAACTATCTACACCCCTAATATCATCTACATAGCTTCTTGTTACTGGAGAATTATAAGCAACTACTGCAAGTGTTTCTAATGCAGATTGACTTAATTCATCATTTTTTTCTACTTCTACTAATTTTTCATAATATTCTTTATGTTCTTTTTTTGTTACTAATTTATATTTATTAGCATAATATTCTATATTTAAACCATGTTTTTCATCTTTATATATATCTTTTAAATTATCTATATATTTAGTTAAATCTTGTTCACTTATATGTAGTAAATCAATTAATCTATCTTTATCAATACCTTCATTACCTACTACAAATAATATACCCTCTAATACGCCTTCCATTAAATACCTTCCATTTCTTCAAGAAAAATACTATCAAAGTTTTTATCTTGTTTAATTAATAATTCTTGTTTTCTTGCCATATTTAATACTGATAAAAATGTTACAACTACATATTCCTTAGTTCTTATATTAAATAATTCTTTAAATTCTATTTTCTTTTGTTTTTTTAATATATCTTTTATTTCTTTACTTCTTATGGTAACAGAATACTCTTTTGTTGTAATTTTAGTATTTAATGGCTTATCTAATTCTTTTCTACTTAACATACTATTAAATGCTTTTATTAGATCATCCATAGAAAAACTTTCATCCAATTTTGTTGGTTTTTCAATATAATCACTTAAATCATATGGTTCTTTTGAATGAATTTCTAATCTTTCTTGTTCATACTCTTTCAATGAACTTGTAATATTTTTATATTTTTCATATTCTAATAATCTATTTATTAATTGTTCTCTTGGATCTTCTTCATATTCATCTTCAGTGTCTAATTCTTTTTTAGGTAATAAATAATATGATTTAATTTCCATTAATTCTGCAGCCATAACTAAATATTCACTAGCAATATTTAAATTCAATTCTTCCATTTCATTAATAAAATCTAAATATTGTTTAGTAACATCTTCAATATTTATATCATATATATCTATATCTGATTTTTTTATTAAATGAAGTAATAAATCCATTGGACCTTCAAAATCATTAATCATTAATTTACAATCCATTTTTATCACATCCTAAATAGTATATTTGTAAAAACATCTTTATTTATAATATCTTTCACTGTATTTTATTATAACATATAACTTTTTTATTTCAAACATATATGTTATAATTAATTTGGTGATGAGTTTGAAAAATTTTACAGTTAAAGATGAAAATTTCGTATGTGAAAATTGTGGTCATGATGTTGATAAATTACATTATTCTTCAAGAGATCATTGCCCAAATTGTTTATATTCTAAACATGTAGATATTTTACCTGGCGATAGATTAAATGATTGTCAAGGATTATTAAAACCTATTGGAATAGAAAAATTTAAAGACACATACAAAATAATATATAAATGTTTAAAATGTGGTGAAACTCATAAGAATGTAATTGCTAAAGATGACAATATGGATTTAATTATTGATTTATCCATACAAAAATAGGGCTATTAAAGTCCTATTTTTTTTGTTATTAATGGTAATAGAATAATAAATGCAACTATTAATATTACTACTATAGCTATAAATATAAAATTCTTTTTATATTTCTTATCTTCATTTACTATTTCTTGTTTTATTTCATATTCATCTAATACTTCTACTTTTTCTTTATTTGATTCTTTTAATATATCTTCTTCTGTTGCAGTACCACTTGTTACTATATTTGACGTATTTGTTTCTGGTGGTAAATCAGGAGTTATTGATACATCAGGTAATGGCTTAACCTCATTTTCTACTGGTGACATATCCATTATCAAATCTGGTGTTAGACTATTTTCTACATTGTTTACAGAAACTTCTGGCATTGGTGTTATAGGTATATCAAGCATAGAATTAATATCTATTAATTCTTCTTGACTATTATCTTTTATTAAATCATTTTCGTTCATTTAATCACCATTGACAACTATAGTTATTACTTACATATTTATTTGATAATTCATATATATCATCATTATATTCACCAATAACATCTAATTTATCATCTTTCCCCAATTTCATATCTTTTAAATCTGCATTAACTAAAAGAAATACTTCTGATATTTTTAATGAAGTTGTTCCATCTAAATTTACTTCTATACTATATCCTTTATTAGTTAAGTTTGAAGTTTTTCTTTGTTTATATTTGCTTTGTTCAGCTAAAATATAATTACTATATTCATCTGTTATACTTGAATATGATATATCTTCTTTAATACTTTTTAATTTATTATCTGTATAATATAAATATGCATAAATTGTTTTATCCCCGCCATTATCAGATACCACACTCTTACATGTTAATTTATTTGTACCTGAAGGTTTTAATATAACATATTTTTCTTCTTCTACCGGTTTAGTTTCTACTTTTTTTGTTTTTTCAAATAAAGTACCACTCTTTAATTTATCAAATGTTTTATATATTGGTTTTAAACCAAAAATAAAAATTAATATTATTACTGCTATAAATATAAAAAGTAAAAGATCGTTATTTTTTTCCATATTTAGTCCTGCTTTTTTCATATGCACTCTCCTATTCTTCTTATATTATATCAAACTTTTATATATTTTTATATATTAAAATTACCATTTTTAAATATTAATATTTTACCTTTATCTGTTGTTGCTTCTATTTCTAAATCTTTGGTACCCACCATAAAATCAACATGTACATTTGAAGAATTTAAGCCATTTTCTTTTAATTCAACTTGACTTAAATTTCTACCATTTTTAATACCTACTGGTGAGGCTGCACCAATTGCAAAATGACATGATGCATTCTCATCAAATAATGTCTCATTAAAAACTAAATTAGTATTTGATATTGATGAATTATAAGGAACTAAAGCTATTTCACCTAAATATTGTGCTCCTTCATTTTTGTATATCAATGTTTCTAATGTTTTTTGTCCTTCTTTTGCATAACATGATACAATTTGCCCATCAATAATTTTTAAATAAAAATCATTTATCAATGTATCATTGTAATATAAAGGTCTACTGGAATATACAATACCATTTATTTTTCGATAATCTGGTGCAGTAAATATTTCATATGAAGGCATATTAGCAATCATTTGGTTTCCTTTAGCATCTTTTTTATCTAAATTTAACCATACATAATCTTTTGGAAGTGCTACTTCTAAATCTGTTCCTAAAGAATTTTTATAATGCATTGTTTTAATATTTAAACTATTAAGAAGATTTTTATAATAATTATTCATATTTATATGTTCTTGCCATGCTTTTATTGGATCATTTTTATCAACCATACACATTTTCATAATACTCAAATATAATTTTTCATAAGCATTTTTATCATCTTTGAAGATTTGTTTAGCCCATCTTTCATTAGGAAGTGCAACTATACACCAAGGGAATGTATATTTTCTTACATTTCCGCGATAATATTCTGTTGTCTTTTGTCTTTCTTCTACTAATCTTTGCATTTTTTCTTCTTCAATATCATTCATTAATCCTGGAACAGTAGAATTTAAGAACAATAATGATGCTCCTTTTTTTGCATAATCGTTCCAATTTGTTCTGTCTGTTAAGTAATTAGGTTTTATGTCTTCTAATTTTGTGTTTTTTAAATAATCATGAATTTCATCTAAATCTGCCACATTTATACATACATCATATATACCCATTTCATTAGCTCTTTTTTTGACTTTTTCAGCAAAGGTTATATGTTCTTTAAAATCACAATTAATCATTAAGGATTTCGCTTGTTCGAAATTTAAGCATCTATTTAATATTAAATCTATATATTTACTTTCTAATTCTTCCATAATCCACCTCATTAATTATTTATTATAACATATTAAAAAAAATTTGATTAATCAATCTTAATCAAATCTTGTGTTTCTATATATTTTAAAAACTGTTTACTATTTATATTATAACTAGGTTTATTATATTTATAAATATTAATGTCATTATTGCCATTATCTAAAAATTTAACTTTTACGTCTTGTAATAGTTCATTTATTGAATTATATTCATAAATACCTTTATATTTTTCCCATGAATGCTCTAACCAATAGTATTTATTCAAATCTTTTGCAACAACAAAGGTATGCGTTTGAAAACTATCATTATTACCTTTACTTATTAAATACGAATCACAATCTATATTTTCTTTATTTAGTAAATATCTTTCTAATTCGACTTGATCCCAACAAACACCACATTTTTTTTGTAATAACTCTTCTGGAGATAACAAATGATAATGTTTATTAAAATTATCTTGCCAAGTATCCATATTATCAATCATATTATAATTATTAGAGTCTTTAAAACCATATTCTATATGATTTAGTTCATCCATTATTTTATTAAGTTTTTCTAACATAAATTCACCTACTTAAAGTAATCCTATTATTAAAGCAATATAACCAACTATATTGATTATTGAATGAAGTATTATCGATGCAAATACATTTTTATATTTTACATAAAAGGATGTTAGAATTAACGATGGTAGTAAATAATAAAAGAATTCTTCTATTCTAACTATATGAATACAATCAAATAAAACTATAGAAATAATAAAAGCAATAACTAAATTAATTTTATTATCTCTCTTATTTATTATAGAGAAGCGAAAAGTCATTTCTTCTATTACTGGGGCAAATATACAGCCTTGAATAATTGTTAAAATAATTGGTACAGCTATCATTTGTTCTTTTACTGTACTATTATTTTGAGGTAATATATCTAATTTTAGTTTACTTGTTAAATATATTAATAATCCTGAAAGAAATAAATCTAATATAAGAAATATTAATATATTTAGCCAAAATTTTCTATTTTTAAATTGTTTACTTTTTAATTCTTTCCATTCATTTACTAATTCTTTCTTAAATATGATTATAACTAATATAAATAAAATTACATAAACAATAAGTGAAGCCCATTCTTTTGAAACGATTGGAGCTATTATTTCCCATAATCCAAAATTAATTGAGTAAAATAAAATTATTAAAACTAATTCCTTCCACTCATTTTTTACAAATTTCATTAATGCATTATCATTCATATTTCACCCCTAAATACTCTATTTATATAGTATTAATTAATATATTATTTTAAAATTTAATTAGTTCTATAACTTTATTAGCAATATATTCCATGCCTTTATCACCAGGATGAATTGCTACTCCACTATGATCTATTTTATGAGATGTACCATCTTTACCAATTATTGTTGTTCCTAAACCTGCTTCATATTCTTTTTTATTCCATATTGGAGATAAATCTGCATATGGTATATTTAATTTAGTAGTAACTTTTTTCTTAATGTTCTCTCTTGCTTCTTTTACCCAGAAATCTCCTACTGCCACAACTTGAGCATTTGGGGCATACTTTTTAACATATTCAATTAATTCTTCTAAATCACTTTCAAATGTATCAATATTACTTACATTTTCGCCTAATTGAATAACTACTAAATCTAATTTAAAGTTTAAATATGATTTTATAAGTGGAAGCATTTCCGCACGATCATGTGATTGTACTTCCCATGTTGCATAATTGTATGAATACTTATTAACTGGAAGTTTTTGTTTTTCTCCTATTGCTGATGTCACTAAACTAACATAATCTTTTTCTAATGTAGAAGCAGCCATTCCACGATCATTACTCCACCAGTTGTTATTATAGTCATGTCTTGTAATTGAATTTCCAATATACATAACATTATAATGATCATCATCACATTTCTTTAAGTATTCTTTTGCTTCATCATCAATTGAAGGATTCAATTCAGCTATACTAATTTCATCTAATCCAATTTTTTCTGAAATGTCATTAATTTGATTAGTTTGATCTTTTACAGTTTTTTTCAAAGATTGAATTGTAATAGCTTGCCATATTCCACAACCAATAATTGTTAAAATCAAACATACTATTACGATAATTCCTCTCCATGAATTCATTATTGAATTTTTCTTTTTACTATTTTTCTTTTTTGTACTCTTTATATTCTTTACTGCATTCTTTTTTGCCATTTTATCTTCTCTTTTCTACTTTAAATTACACCACTTTTTGCAAGTTTCTATTCTTAAACCATTATCACCTTGTTCTTTATCATAAGCAAAAGCTTTTAATAATTCACATGGAAAATCATTGCATTCTCCACAACATTTAATATTTTTATCTTCGCAACATTTCTTTACTGGACATGAATCTGCCCAAAATGGTTTATTTATTTTAGTACATCCATTACATCTGTCTTTAAATTCACATGTACTGCAACAAATGCCACATCTTGATTCTATCATATTTTCTTCACTTATCATCTATTTACCTCCATAAAACATTTATTTTCTAATAATGAAATACACTCGATATGCCTTATATGTATATTATGAATACATACCTTTGATACGTCTGGGCATTACTGAATATGTCATAGCATACATTGTCGTATAGTACACTTTATATTATGTTTATATCATTTATTAGTTTTAACATTTATAGTTATTCAGCATTTTACCAATCAATTCTACTGTTTCATTTGAATTTAATCTATTACTATCTCCACCGTTATTCATAAAATCATTCCACTCTTCTAAAGCAATATCTATAGTATCCTTATTAATTTTATCTTTAAATATTTCTAATGCTGTATTCTTATAATTCATTAAAGATACTGCAGCTAATGTTTTATAATATGCTTTTTCAGGTATAGTTGATTTTTTATAGAACTCCAATGCAATTTCATCAGTTATTAATCTTGGATTAGTAACAATAATTTTATTACTCCTAAATACTCCATGCGGAGTTGAAGATTTAACGCAATCAACAACTTCAGCCCCATCTGGAATTATTACATCATATAAAATATTGCCCCTATGTAACCATCTTATTATTTTATCTTCTGTACTAAAGTTAAATCCTCCAAAATCTTTCCCGCTTTTAGCACTTGGATTCCATATTTTTGCAATATTAATATCATATATTTTATATTCATAATTTACACCTTTCGTATTAAACATTACTTTTATATATTTACACATTATTACTACCCCTTTCTAATTATTAATTATTATCTTCTTCAAAAAAAATCAAAATTATCTTTTAAAGGGTTAGCGTAGTTTCATAACACAAACACATTCAACATGATATGTATTTGGAAACATATCAAATGGTGTTACTTCTTTAACATCATATAAATCAGATAATAATTTAATGTCACGTGCTAATGTTATTGGATCACATGATACATATATAATTTCTTTAGCATTAAATCTTTTAATATCTTCAATTACTTCTTTATCTAATCCTGCTCGTGGTGGATCTAATATAATTATATCTGTTTTATAGTCTTTATTCTTTAATATTGTTTTTGTATCTCCAGCAATAAAATCTATATTGTTAACATTATTTATTTTAGCGTTATTTTTAGCATCAATGATTGCCATTTTATTAATTTCTATACCTAATATTTTCTTAGCATAATCGCTTACACATATTCCTATTGTTCCGGTACCACAATATAAATCTAATACTGTTGGATTAACATTTTTCTTTACATATTCTGTTATTTTATTATATAAATTGGTAACTTGTTGCGTATTTACTTGGAAAAAAGCAGTTGGACTAACTTCAAACTCTTTATTGCATATCTTTCCGATTATCTTACTTTTATCTATTGGTTTTATTAATCTATTATCTACTGTATAATTAATTTTTAACGATGGATATGTAATATTTTCTGTATATTTTTGTAAATCAAAAGTGATTTGCTTATCAGATTCATTAATATCTCTTACTACTATTTCTTTAATTCTATTTCTTGTTCTTATGTTATTAATATTTTCTATTTCTTTATTTAAAGATTCATTTAATAAATGGCAATAATTAATATTAACTATATCATTAGTGTTTCTTTTATAATATCCTACTTTACCATTATATTTAAATGTTACTTTATTGCGATAATTAAATTGATTAGGACTTTCAACTATTTTTTTTACTTTACCTTCTTCTAATAAAGCAAATCTTTTCATTATATCAATTACTTTATTTTGCTTATATTCTAATTGATCTTTATATGACATATGTAATAAATTACATCCACCACATTCTTTATAATATGGACAAACACTCTCTATTCTTTTATCACTTTTCTTGATATATTTTTTAACTATAGCTTCTGCTATCTTTTTATTTTGTTTTGTTATTAAGATATCAACTATTTCACCAGGTAAGGCATTTTCTATAAATACTATTTTATCATTTATATGAGCAATTCCTCTTCCTTGATGATCAAGTTTTTCAATTTCTAAATTCATATAACCACCTGTAATAAGTATAACATAAAAAAACACTTAATTAATCAATTAAGTGTATATTATCTAGCATTATTCCTGTACCTTCAGCAACACATGTTAGTGGATTACTTGCGACATAAACTGGTATTTGTAATTCTTTTTCTATAATTTTATCTAGACCTTCCATTAATGCTCCTCCACCTGTCATAATTATTCCTTTATTTATGATATCGGCAGATAATTCTGGTGAAGTTTGTTCTAATACCAATTTAGCATTATGTATTATATTTTTTACTGAATCTTTTAATGCTTCTTCTACTTCATCAGAAGTAATTTCTATAGTATCAGGTAAACCTGTTACTATGTTTCGACCTCTAACTTTCATAGCTTCTTTTTTCTTTTTATTATATACTGTACCTATTTTAATTTTAATATCTTCAGCACTTCTTTCACCAATTAATAATTTATATTTATTCTTAATATATTTAATTATTTCTTGATCAAAAGTATTACCAGCCACTTTGATTGAAGCACTATTAACTATTCCACCTAGTGATAATACAGCTATATCAGTTGTTCCACCACCAATATCTATTATCATACTTCCTGTTGGTTTAGATATATCAAGACCTGCTCCTACAGCAGCTACTTTTGGTTCCTCTTCAATAAAAACTTTTTTAGCTCCTATTTTTTCAGCAGCTTCCTTAATAGCATTCTTCTCAACTTGAGTTATATTTGAAGGACAACATATTAAAATTCTTGGTTTAGAAAAAGGATTCTTACCATTTATTTTTTTTAGAAATTCTTCTAACATTGTTTCTGTTACTTCAAAATCTGCAATTACTCCATCTTTCATTGGTTTAATTGCTGAAACTTTAAATGGAGTTCTGCCTAACATTTCTTTAGCTTCTTTACCTACAGCTAATACTTTTTTTGTTTCTGCTTCTATTGCGACAACACTTGGTTCATCTAATACTATTCCTTGACCTTTTACATATATTAGTACATTTGCTGTTCCTAAATCTATTCCTATATCTTTTGAAAACATTTCATCACCTTATTTTATATTTAAATATCTAAGTTTTGTAGATTCGCCACCTCTTATATGTCTAACGTTAATATGATGTTTCAAAATTTTTTCAATTTTCCTATATTTTTCTTCATCAATTCCTTTTAATCGTTGATGTAAGTCTTTATGGACTGTACTTTTAGACACATTAAATTTCTTAGCTATTTCTCTTATTGTTTTTTGTGAATCTATCATATAATCTACTTCTTTTGATATTCTATTAAAAATAGTAGAATTCATATAACACCCCTTAATTAATTATATAAATTCTACTTTTATTTATTCTTTATAATTCACTTATATTTTTATTATAGTATTCTTCAGGATTAACAATTTGACCTTTATATAACATTTCAAATAGTAAATGCTCATTTAAATCTTTATTTATATTAGATGTACCTGCTTTACCAATTACATCACCTTGTTTAACAACTTGATTTTCTTTTACTGTAATATCAGCTAAACTTTGATAAACACTAATTAATTCATTATCATGTTTTATCTCTACTACATTTCCAAGTAAATCATCTTTTTTTATACTTAATACTGTGCCATCTAGAACAGAAATTACTTCAAAATTTTTAGCTCCACCATACGCTACGGCATAATTAGGCATGTAAGTTGATTCATAATATATTATTGAGTTTTGTTGTTCTTCATCTGTACCTTGATAATTATAGAAATTTTTTACTATTTTTACATTGGTATCTAAGTATGGCTTTATTATTATTGATTCGGTATTAACTACTGGTATTTCATCATTAATTACAATCTTACTAACATATTCCTGATCAATATCAATATTTTCTTTACCTTTATCAAATGATAAATTAACCAAACTTAATGAAGATATTAAACCTATCATTGCAACTCCACATAATAAATATTTACTTGTTTTTGTTAATCTAAACTTTTTCATATTATCACCTCTATTTTAATTGTGCACATTAAATTAAATTTTATACAATTTTTTTAATTTCTACACCTTGATAATAATATTTAATAATTTGATCATATGAATAACCTATTTTACCCATTGCTTCAGCACCATATTGACTCATTCCAACTCCATGACCATAACCTTTTGTATCTATTTTAATAATATTATTTATTTGGGAAATATTAAAATATGTAGATCTTAATCCTAAATTAGTAGTAATTTCACTAGCATTTTTAATTATGTTATTAATTTTTAAATTTTTAATTCGACCTGTTGAAGTTTTATTTAAATATGTAACTTCAACTTTAGAATTGTATTCCATTTTTAATTTTTGATAAAATTCATTTAAAGTAAAATATTTACTTTCTTGATATACTGGAGAAATATTATCCCATGTAGAGTCTACACTTTTTAAATAAGGCAAATCACTTTCAAATATTTCTTTACAGTTTTCTGTCTTTCCTGTTGAGGTAAAAAAATATAATGCTTCTATTATTTCATCATTATATGTAATATATTCACTATATGTTTCTAATACAGCTTTTTTTAATATATTAATTTTATTTACATATTCATCTTTCCAAGTGTCTTTTAAATAATTATTATCTAAATATACTTGATTCATAACTGTATCTACAACATCATAATCATTATTTATATTATATTCCATTTTTTTCATAACATAAGTTCTTGCGGCTACTGCTTGAGCTTTTAATGCTTCAATATGAAAAGAAGTAGGCATTTCTCCTGCAAGAACACCTACTACATAATCTTCTAATGGCACTTTATCAATATTACCGTTAGATCTTTTAACTCTAACATTCATATTTTCACTATACTCAAATTTTATTTCTTCATTTTTAATAAATATATTTACTATTAATATAGGAATCAATATTATTAGCAAAGAAAAAAGTAGTACTTTTTTCAAATTAATCACCCCATTAATTTTACTTATACTACTATTTGTGAATTAAGAAAAAAATCATAGAAAAAATTAACAGTTAAATATGATAATGCGATAGCAACGACGAAGAAGAAAATCCTTGCTTGCAATACCTTATTTGCCTTAATAAATTTTTCATAATTTATTCCGTCCATACTATATATTATAAGTGGAACTGTTAAAATATATAATATAGCCTTAATTGTCATTTTTAGAATCCTCATGATAGTTATCTAACATATCATTTCTAATTTTATATCTTTCCAATGTGTTTGGCTCAGCATTTAGGAAAGCTTCAAGCATATCTTTTATTAAAAATATACTTAATTCGGAAGAGATAGAGATTGCATTAGCGTTATTGTGTTCTTTTGCTAATTTAGCTTCTTTAACATTATCTATCTTAGCACATCTAATCCCTTTTACTTTATTAGCTGCGATAGACATACCTATCCCGGTACCACATATTAAAATTGCTAAATCAGCATTTTTATTTTGAACCATTTTGGCTGCTTTAAAAGCATATTCTGGATAATTAACAATAATTGTATTATTAGTACCCAAATCTAATACTTCGTATCCTCTTTTTTTTAAATAATCTTTTATTTTTGTTTTCTTTTTTACACCACGATGATCGTTGGCGAGTACTATTTTCATAATTACCTCCATAATTCTATATATATTATAGCATTTATAATTTATAGAGTAAATTAAAGTAAAACGATAAATATCGACATTTTTTATATAGCCAACCCTTATTAAATATTTAATTTACAACCGTAAATATTTAATTTTTTAGGTAATAATATTAATTGCGCGCGAATATTAAAATTATCACTTTTATTAAATTAATTAAATTATCTACTTTTCCCTTTTTCTCATATATCTACTCTCAATTATTTGGAATTCAAATTTAATTAATTTTTAAATTATTAAGAATGCACTTATATAGTCTCTTATTCTTACATATAACAATTTCTTATATAACTATCAAAATATCAAACACGTTTACATGAAGTCGAATGTAAATATTTTTCATATCTTTTCATATTATCAATTTCTATTAACTTAATAATTTTTAAAATATAATAAACCCAGTTTAATATAATTATCATATTTAAGAAATTATATGCCTATATATAGGTCTTATATTCAGTTAATATTATAGTTATATATATTTAGCTCAATCTTTCTACCTCCTTCTATATTAATTATATCATCTGTAATTTTGTTAATATCTAGTAAAATACAAATTTATAAAATTATACACTTAATTTTACATTTTAATATATCTCACTATTTTATTACTTTTATATATTGATAATATTATTATAATTTTGGGAAATAAAAAAATAGTAGGCTTAAAAATATTTCCCACTATTATATACATAAAAAAAATAATATATTTCTATATTATTTATTTAATCCATATTTACGATTGAATTTTTCTACACGTCCTGTTTTTGTAGCAGTACCTTGTTTACCTGTAAAAAATGGATGACATTGATTACAAACTTCAACGTGTAATTCATTTTTGTTTGATTTTACTGTGAAAGTGTTTCCACAAGCACAAGTTACTTTTGTATCAACATAATTTGGATGAATATCTTTTTTCATTCTAATTCTCCTTCCGCCATGACAATACTTGTCATAGTAATTTTGCTTTTATATTATAACAATAATATGTTAAATATGTCAATATTATTTTCTACTTTTACCAAATAATCTTAATAATTCTATAAATATATTAATAAAATCTAAGTATAATTCGAATGCTCCTATTATAGCAACTCTATCATCATCTTGCATAGCTTCTTGTAAACGTTTAATTTTTTGCATATCATAAGCAGTTATTCCCATAAATAAGCATACACATAGAATTGATAGCACCATATCTAATCCTGTACTTTTAATGAACATATTAAATATAGAAACAAGTATTACACCTAATAATCCCATAAATAGAATAGTTGATATTTTTGATAAATCCATTTTTGTTTTTGATCCTACGTATGCAAATATACCAAATATGCCTGCAGTTAGAACAAATACATAAATAATAGAATTTACTGAAAAATAAGCAAATAATACTGCAAATGTTAAACCTGTCATAAATGAATACAAACAGAATAATACTTTAGCAGTTAATGGTTGCATTTTGTTAATGCGAGCTGTTAATACTACTACTATAACTATTTCTATTAAATAGATAAAAACTTGTATCCCAGATGTAAAAATATTATATAACATATTTTCATTACCAGATACTACATAACCAGTAACAAATGTTATTAATAATCCAATAAACATCCATAAAAATACTTTACTAACTAATTTATTTTCCATATTATACCTCCGTATTCATTATATCATTTTTTATATTTCTTATCAATTCATCACTTATATATTTATATTCATATTTATTTGGTAATTTATTATTTATTTTATTATATATATCTATATAATTGATATCACTTTCTTTTGCTATATCTTTGTAATGTTTATTTAATTCTTTTAATACCTTATCTAATTCTTTATTATTAGGATAAGGATTATATATACCTATTAAATATATTTTTTCTTTACTAATATTTCTTATATTTATAAGTAATTCTCTCATATCTTTTTTTAAATTTATTATATTATTATATAGAATCTTTGGATTATCTACATAGTTAATAAAATCATTCATTCCAATTGATATAGTTATTAAATCTGCCTTAATAATAGCGTTTTTAATAGAAATCATTTTATTTTCATATAAAATTTTCTCATTATTATTTATTAATATATTTAGATCTGTTGTTCTATAATTGTTTTTAATGAACTCTTTATTAATTCTTTCAAACTTGTCAATACTTTTTAAATATTTTTTAATTTCATCTGTAAAATTATTGTTTTCTACTCCTATCGTTATTTCATCACCTAAAGCAAGATAATATACTTTATTATCCTTTGTTTTTATATATATAATTATTATTGATATACATATTAGTAAAATATATAATATTTTTTTCATATTCCTCCTAAAAAAAAGTAGATTTACTCTACTTTATTTTATTTCTTCTATATAAATTTTAGCACCTACATTTGTAAGTTTTTCTACTATATTTTCATATCCTCTTAAAATATACTCTACATTTGTAATTATTGTTTCACCATCTGCTTTTAAAGCTGCTAGTACTAAACAAGCTCCTGCTCGTAAATCAGTTGCTTCAACTTTACTACCATGCAATTGTGTATTACCTTCTACTACAATTTTATTATTATTATTTATTGTGATAGAAGCACCCATTGTATTTAGATAAGGAATGTTTTTAAATCTATTTTCATAAATTGTTTCCTCTAATTGTGATTCGCCACAACATTGTGTTAATAAAGCTGTAACTGGTTGTTGCAAATCAGTAGGGAAACCTGGATATCCAAGAGTCTTTATTTTTACTGGTTTCATATCTTTAGTAGCATTTATAATTATATAATCATCATTCACTTCCATATCAACACCCATTTCTTCTAATTTAGAAATTAGCATTTCAACATGTTTAGTAATAATATTATCTATTTTTAATTTTTTTCCTACTAAGGCACCTAATATAATATAAGTTCCTGCTTCTATTCTATCTGGTATAACTTCAGTAAATCCCTTACCTAGTTTTTCAACTCCAGTTATTGTTATTTTACTTGTTCCAGCCCCTCTAATTTTAGCTCCCATATTATTTAAAAATGTTGCAACATTTACTATTTCAGGTTCCTTAGCGGCATTTTCAATTACGGTTACACCTTTTGCTTTTACTGCTGCTAACATTGTATTGATAGTTGCTCCTACACTTGGCATATCTAAAGATATGTTAGCTCCTTTTAATACTTTAGCTGTTATAGTAAATTTATTATCTTTTTCAATTATTTTAGCTCCTAGTGCTCTAAATCCTTTTAATGTTTGATCAATTGGTCTTGCACCTATAGAACATCCACCTGGAAAATACATTTCAACTTTTTTATATTTTCCTAATAAAGCAGACATAAAATAATATGAAGCTCTTAATTTACTTGATATTTCTTTTGGTATTTCTTTATTTTTTATTGGTCTAGAATCAATTATCATTGTATTATCTTTTTTAGTTACTTTTGCACCTAAATATTTTAATATATCATTTAAGGCATCAATATCTGAAATATTTGGAACATTATCAATAGTTACTTCCTCATCTGAAAGAAGCGAAGCTGGAACTAGTGCTACAGCACTATTTTTAGCACCACTAATTGATATAGTACCTTGCAACGTATGATTTCCTTCAATTCTAATTTGTTTCATACTACACCCCCATACTATGCTTTGTTTTCAGAACCGAATAATAATATTTTATTTTTAATAGCTGTCTTCATAGAAGTTTCTCCACCACCTATTACTTTACGTGGATCATATGCTTTTTGATTATTATTTAAAAATTCAACCATTCCATTTCTCCAAGCTATTTGAAGTTCTGTGTTAACATTAATCTTGCAAGTTCCACACTCGATAGCTCTTTTAATTTTATCGTCTGGAATTCCTGTTCCGCCATGTAATACTAGTGGCATTTTTGTCATATCACTAATTTGTTTCATTCGATCAAAATCTAAATTTGGTTCACCTTTATATAATCCATGAACACTACCTAGTGCTGGAGCAAAAGCATCTAATTTAACATTGTCAACCATTTGCTTACAATCTTCTACTTTTGCATACATTAAATCAGCTGACATATTATCTTCTTGTCCACCAACATGCCCCATTTCAGCTTCCACACTAGCTTTATATTTTTTAGCAAGTTTTACAACTTGTTTAGTAATATTTATATTTTCAGCAACTTCATATTTTGAAGCATCAATCATAACTGATGTAAATCCTGCTTTTAAAGCCTCATTACATGATTCAACACTACTACCATGGTCTAAATGAATTGCAACAGGTACAGTAATTTTTAAACCATTGCATAAATTTCTTACTAATGAAGCAACTACTTGGTATCCACCCATATATTTTATAGCACCTTCACTAACTCCAATTATTACAGGACTATGCATTTCTTCACATTCTTCTAAGATATATCTAGTCCATTCAAGATTATTAATATTAAAATGTGGTACTGCATATTTGCCTTCATATGCTTTCTTTAACATTTTGTTCATATTTTCTATCATATTATCACCATTATCATTATATATTTTTTTTTCACAAAAGGCAAATAATGTGTAAATCAAAAAATATAAAAAAATCCTAATAGAATAAGTATTATACCGCCTATTATATTAGCAATCATCCCTAATAAACTATTAATAACTTTTCCTAATTTTAATCCTAAATATGTAAACAAAGAACTAATTATAGAAAATACTAATGGTGGTATAAATAAATTATTTGTTATGGCATTTAAACCTATACCTATACTAAAACTATCAATGCTAACCGCAAGTGAAAACGCTATTATTTCTATATTATATATATTCTTTACTTCTTTTTTTCTCCTACTATCTAATATCATATTTATACCTATAATAGAAAGAATAAGAAAAATTACTATATCCGTATCTATTTCAAATATATTAAATATAATATTTCCCAAGATGTAACCTAGGATAGGCATAAAAAAATGAAACATTCCTACACTTAATGATAGTTTTTTAATATCTTTTTCTTTTATATTTTTACTTCCATAAAGAATAGCAAGTGAAAATGCATCCATACTTAAACTTATTCCTATTAATATTATTGTTAAAATTTTCATTATTCCTCCTACAATAATATATTAAATAGGATTAACATATATGAGTTTAAAAATATTTTTTTATCATCTCTTTTACAAAAAATTGATATTCATATTCTGTTTGTTCTTCAGCTTCAATAAGACATAATGGAGGAAATAAAACACACCACCAATTTTTTCCAGCACCATCACCTAATGTGACTACTAATGATTTATAATTACCTTCTCTATATTTAACACAATAATACTCTTTTTCCGGGAAGTAATTATATCCTAATTCTACTTTAAATCCTTTTATATATTTTTCTTTAACTAAAGTTTCTTCTACTACATTATTTAAGTATTCAATATTATTTTCTAATATTTGTTCCGTTTCAGATACAGATTCTGTATCTTGCAATATTTGTCCTAAACTATTTTCTAAATTACTTTTTACTTTTAGTTTTATATTTTGATCATACTTACTATCACTATTAGCAACTATTCTAAATCGCATTGAATTATCAGGAATAACAATTTCTTTCTTATTTATATTTCCTATATATAAATAAGCTAATCCCACTAATATTACTATATAAATTGGTTTCAAAAAAATCATCTCCTATTTAATAGTGAGATGATTTTAATATTTTATTCAATTATTTATGATAACTTTCATTTTTATTTATTTTGAATGCTCTATATATTTGTTCTAACAAAACTACTCTAAATAATTGATGAGGAAATGTCATTTTTGAAAATGATAAATGATAATTACTCATTTGTTTAATTTCATCAGCAAGTCCATATGAACCGCCAATTATAAAAGTAATATTAGAATTAGTATTAAATATACTATCTATTTTTTTGGCAAATTCTTCACTTGTTATCATATTACCTTCTAATTCAAGAGTAATAATATAATCCTTTGAATTAATATTTTTTAATATTAATTCTTTCTCTTTTTCCTTAGTTAATAAATCATTCTCATAATCATAATCAGGTAATGAAATTATTTCTAATTTTGTATATTTACTTAAGCGCTTTTGATATTCTTTTATTGCGTCTTCTAAATATTTTTCTTTTATTTTACCTACACATATGATTTTGAGCATAGTTCTATTACCTCTAATCTTTCATTTTGTTCTGCCACTATAACATTCTCAACATTTATATTGTCTTTTATATTATTTAGAGCAAGATCATGATCATTATTATCATGACTTATATGGGCTAAAACAATTTGTTTAGTATTATTTCCCACAAATTTTGTTAAATAATATAAACAATCTTTATTTGATATATGTCCTTCATCGCCAATTACACGCATTTTTAGATAATATGGTCTACTACCATTCATTATCATATCTATATCGTGATTACTTTCAATGATATAAGCAGTTCTATTAGATAATTTTTCAAAATATTTTTGGTTTATATAACCTGTATCAGTTATATATACTAAACTTGTATTTTCATAATTAAATATATATCCTTTACATTCAGGAGTATCATGCGATAGTTTTATTGTTTCAACTAAATTATCATTTATTATTTCATCTTCTTCAATAAAATGATAATTATTAATTTCTATATTAATATTATCATATATTTTTTGAGTCAAATACACTATTGGGTTATACACTTTTATAAATCTTTTTAATCCTGCTATATGATCTTCATGAATATGAGTAATAAATATTCCTTCTATTTCACTAGGATCTACTTCTATTTCTTTTAATTTATTAGAAACATAAAGGAAATTCATACCTATATCTATTAGATATTTATGATTATCTATTTCGATATAAGTACAATTTCCTTTTGAACCACTTGCTAAAACACAAAATTTCATTTTAATATAATCTCATTGGATTAAAATGATAAGATGAATTTCCCCATGGTGCGCCCATCCATGTTTCGTAATGAACGTGAGGACCTGTTGCGTCACCTGTTTGACCAATATAACCTATTATTTGACCACGGCCAACTGTGCTACCAACTTTTATACCTCTTGCCACTCCTGACATATGGGCATATAAAGTATAATAACCATTATTATGATTAATTACAATGTAATTACCATAACCATTTCCACCATATTTTCTTGCTGGGCTATAAGTAATTGTTGATACTGTACCATTATTTGCAGCAAATATTGGTGTGCCATATCCTACATATATATCAATAGCTTGATGTAGACTATATGTACCTGTAGTTGGACTATTACGATAACCATACGCAGAACTAATACGCCAACCAGGTTGAGTAGGCCATGCCCACCAACGGCCACCTACATTAGATTGATATCTTGTACCAACCATAACAATTTGATTAGTTGCTGGTTTTAATGTTGAAGATGAAATATTTTTAAGATATGTAATTTCACCATTTGTTCTTTCAATACGTGCCTTTACACGATCAATTCCTTTTTCACCTTTTTGAATTAATTCTTCATCACCAATATTCATTGTAGAATCTTGTTTTTCTTCAATACTATATTCTGATTCTTTATCTTCAACTTGTGTATATTCAGAAATAACTGTTACAGCAGGTTTTGGAACTGCTAATGAAACTACTTGTCCTGCATATAAAATATTGTCAACAGAGTTTAGTTCAGAATTTGATATCAAAAATGCTTCAACACCTATTTTTTTATTCTCAGTTATTTTTTGAATTGTATCTCCATTTTGAACAATATATTTTTCACTCTCTTTAGTTGTTCCAAATAATATATACTTTGATAAATTATCAGAATCTATATATATTTCTTCTGTTACAGGAATTTTAACTTTTTTCTCCATAATAGTTTCATTTATATATATATCATCTATTTTTATACCTGTTGTTACTATTTCTTCTTGTGTTTCATTTTTAAATGAATTGTATTCTTCTTTTCCAACATAAGTTTTAATTGTATTTTCTAATGCATCTTGCATTATTGTTTCAGAAGTTGTATATATTGTTTTCTTACTATTTTCACCTTTAATAGTAAATTGGTATCCACTTATTGTAAAAGGTTTTAATTTTTTTAACTTCTTATATACTTCTTTAACTGTATCTATTTTTTCATCATAAGTGATAATTTTCTTTATCTCCAAACCATTTGGAGCATATACTTTATCAACATTATATTTTTCTTTTATACTAGCTCCTTCTTTATCGATATATTTTTCTAATTCTTTTTTAGATTTTATCACACCTAAAACTTCATCATCTAAATATACTTGATAATAGTAGTTTGGTACAATGGTTTTTCTTTCTTGAAAACCTAAAACAAATACCACTGCACTAAGTAAAAGAACAAGTATATATATACTTATTTTTTTCATTATCCACCTTTTCTACTTCTTTTATTCTTTTTCTTGATTATTTACACAATTAACAAATGTACTTGTATCCCTTTGGAATATTAAAGGAATTGTCTTAGTAGGTCCATTACGATGTTTTGCCACTATGAATTCACTTTCACTTACAGGGTTTGTATCAGTAGCTGATTTAGTATAATAGTCATCACGATATAAGAACGCTACTATATCAGCATCTTGTTCAATTGATCCAGATTCTCTTAAATCACTTAACATAGGTCGTTTATCTTCTCTTGCCTCAACACCACGAGATAATTGAGCTAAAGCTACTACTGGAACACCTAATTCCATTGCCAATGTTTTTAATGATCTTGATATTTCTGATACTTCTTGTTGTCTATTTCCTTGATATTTAGCTGAACCTTGAATTAAAGTTAAATAATCTATTACGATTAAAGCTAAACCATCTTTTTGACTTGCTAAGCGACGACATTTTGCTTTAATTTCTGCAATTGTCATACCAGCAGTATCATCAATAAATAATTTAGTATCTGCTAATCTACTTATAGCTTCATTAATTCTTTTCCAATCATCATGTTCTAAATAACCATTTTTTAATTTATTTTGTTTAATTTGTCCTATGCTTGATAACATACGTATTGCCAATTGTTCAGCAGGCATTTCCATATTAAATAATGCTACTGCCTTATCTTGATTCATGGCCGCATTTACTACTAAGTTTAAAGCAAATGCAGTTTTACCCATAGCAGGACGAGCTGCAACTATTATTAATTCATTAGGATGTAGTCCAGATGTTAATTTATCAATATCATAAAATCCTGTAGATAAACCTGTTAAAGCTCCTTTATTTTGAGCTAATTTTTCTAAATCTGATTGTGTTTTGAATAAAACATCTTGAATTGTTCTAAATTCTGAACCTTTTCTTGTTTTAACAACATTTAATATTTTCTTTTCAGCATTATCTAAGATGTCATTAATATTATCATATGACTCATATGCATTAGTAGCAATATCAGATGATTCTTTAATTAATCTTCTTAATACAGCTTTTTCATTAACTATCTTAATATATTCATCTACATTAGTAGCACTTGGTACTGAATTTATTAATTCACCTAAGTATTGAGCACCACCAATTTCTTTTAATATTTTCCTTTTATCTAATTCTGAAGTTACTGTTGTAATATCTATTGGAGTATTATTATCCATTAAATCTCTTATTGTTGAAAATATTTTTTCATGGGCATCCATATAAAATAAGTCACTTGTTAAATTTTCTAAACTTTTTTGAGCTGCATATTTAGAAATTAGCATTGATCCTATTACAGATTGTTCTGCTTCTATATTATGTGGCATTGTTTTTGATTCCATAATATCACCTAGCTTTCTTTAATTAATTGTACTTTTAATTTACCTATTACTTTTTTATGAAGTTCAATATTTACTTCATGTACACCTAAAGATGTAATTTGATTATCTATTAATATTTGTTTTTTATCTATCTTAATATCTTTTTTTAGTAATTCAGTTACTATTTGTTTTGAACTTACAGAGCCAAATACTTTATCTTGAGCACCAGTTTTTACTTTAAATTTTAATGTTATATTTTCTAATCTTTTAGCTTCTTTTTTTGTTTCTTCAATTAATATATTTTCTTCTTCTTGTTTTTTTAAATTTAAAGTGTTTTGATGTTTTAAATTACTTTCATTTGCTAAAACGGCATATCCATTCTTTATTAAAAAGTTTTGACCATAACCATCTTTAACATTTTTAATTTCATCTTTTTTCCCTTGACCTTTTAAATCTCTTATAAAAATAACTTTCATAAAATCACCTAAGTACATTATACTATATATTTACTTAAAAAAAAAGCATTTAAATCAAATGAAATAAATGCTTTATTTAATTTTTTCGGCTAATTGAGATATTTTTTTAAGTCTATGATATAATCCTGATTTAGTAATTTTATTTCCCGTTTCCATAGTTATTATTTCACTTAATTCTACTAAAGAAACTTCTGGATATTTTAATCTATAAATAGCTACTTCTTTTACCTTTTCATCAAGTAAATCTAAACCACCAATACTTTTTATTTTTTCTATCTCTTCTACTTGTTTCATACCAGTTTCAATTATCTTATCTACATTGGCTTGTTCCATATTATTAAGTCTATTTGTCATATTTTTATGGTCACGATAAATTCTTATATCTTCATAGTATAACAATGCTGAAGTAGCATTTATTATTCTTAAAAAATCCCCTATTTTTTCTGCTTCTTTTATATATATCATATACTTATTGTCTCTTTTGATTACCTTACTATTTAAATAAAACTCATTTAAATTATTCATCATAAAGTTTGCATAAGCTTCATTATCTACTAAAAATTCTAAATGATATCGAGATTTCTTAGGATCATTAATACTTCCATTTATTAAGAATAAACCTCGCATATATGCTCTCATTGTATCCATATCATCTATTATATAAGTTTTAGGTATATCCAAGATATTATTATTATCTTTGATTGCTAAACCATCTAAAACTTTTTCGACATGATTATTTATTTCTAATATATATATTAAACTCTTATTATAGTTATAACCTTTTCTTACAGTAATTTTTGCATACTCATTAAATAATTCTTTTATTAAAGAATATATTCTTCTTGCTACACTTGCATTTTCTGTACTAATTTTAATGTGTTCTAATGAAATTTCACTATTATGTATAATTGCAGATAATTCAGCTATTTTCTCTATTTCTAATATATTTAATTTACTTACTTCATTTTTAACTACACTTGTAAATGACATATTAACCTCGCGTTAATAGAGAAAATATATAGAAAGATAGTTTCATATTATCATGTCTGATCATTTCATTATCTATATGAACAAAATTATCTACAATAGTTTTTATTTTCATATTTTTTAAGTTTTCTTTATCATATATTACTTTATCTTTTTGTTCTAATGTTGCATATTTTTCTATTATTTCATTATTTATTTCGCCTATATTCGCAATTACATATTCTATTTTTCTTTTACCTAAATATTTATTTATTGTTTTAACATGATCACTTACTTTATAATCATCAGTTTCTCCAGGTTGTGTCATCATATTACATACATATACTATTTTTGCATTGCTTTTATCTATTTCTTTTATCATTTCTCTACATAATAAATTAGGAATAATACTTGTATATAAACTACCCATACTAAATATAATACAATCAGCTTCTCTTATTGTTTTTAAAGCTTCTTCTGTTACTTTTGGTTCTACTTTATAATATACATCTTTTATTTTTTTATCTATCTCTGTAATATTATGTTCCCCTTCAACAATAGTATTGTCTTCCATTTTTCCCATTAATATTACATTATCTTCTGTTAGTGGTATAACATTACCTTTTAAATTTAATACCTTACTTAAGGCAGTTATTCCATCTGTCATATTACCTGTTATATTCTTTAATGCTGTTAAAAGCAAATTACCTACAGCATGACCATTTAAATCACTACTTGTATTAAATCGATAATTTAATAGTTCTTCTACTAGTGGTTCAGTTTCTGATAATGAAACAATTACCTTTCTTATATCACCAACTGCTGGTATATTAAATTCTTCACGTAATTTACCTGTACTAGCCCCATCATCGCAAACTGAAACTATTGCTGATATATCAAGAGGATATAATTTTAATCCTTTTAATAAGGCAGATAATCCAGTTCCGCCACCTAATACTGCAACTTTTTTATACATAATATCACCTAATTCATTATAACATATTAATTAATTAAAAAAGAATAATATAACTATTATTCTTTAATTAAAATTTTATTGTTTCGACTTTTGTATTACTATATTGGTTTTCAAATTTAGATCCCTTACCTAATATAATAAACATAATTATTCCTACTATTACCATAACAACAGATACTATTTGTGCCATTCTGAAATTTGCTAACATCAAACTATCTGTTCTCATGCCTTCAACAAAAAATCTTCCTACTCCATACCATATAAAATATAAAGAAGTTAGTTGGCCTACTTTAATATATTTTGTTCTTCTAATTATTAAGAATATTATAAATCCAATAAAACACCAAATAGATTCAAATAAGAATGTTGGAATATAGTAATTTCCTCCAATATTCATTCCCTCTATAATAAAATTAGGTATTAACATATTCTTTAAATTTGCTAATGTTGTTATTGCACCATGAGCCTCACCATTAAAGAAATTTCCCCATCTGCCTATTGCTTGACCTAATAATAATCCAACTACAATGAAATCAGTCACACATAATGGTTTTGCTTTATATTTTTTAGAATATAGTAATGTAAATATTAATCCAAATAATATACCACCATGTATAGCAAGTCCACCTTCCCATACTTTTAATATATCAATAAGATTTGCTGAGAAGTAATCCCAGTTAAATGCTACATAATATAATCTAGCTCCTATAAAAGCAACTATAATATCCCAAAAAAATAAGTTTAAAACAAAATCTTCTGTATAATTATATTTTTTTGCTTCTCTTAATACTAGAGTACCTCCTATTAAGATTGCTAAAAATATACATATTGAATACCAATATATTTTAATTACACCTAAATCTAATAAAACTGGATTCATATTATCTACCCTTTCTTATTATTGGTTTTATAATTAAACTATCCATTAATATATTCATTATTGAAATAAATATTGCCACTATGAAAGACATTAATATACCACTTATATTAAAGTGATTTCCCATAATAAAATCTGTTATATTTAAAATAATTACATTTACGAATGGATAAAATAATCCCATAGTTATACCTGTTATTGGTAATGTTAACCATATTAATATTGGTTTAATTGTTTTGTTTAATAAATATATGATAATAGCTGTTATTAATCCCCATAAACCATAACATGATGAATCAATTTGAACAGTTTTTTTAAATATCAATGATACTAATATTAATATTAAAGTATATCCTATCATATGGATAAGCCAATCAAATAATATATTTATCTTTGTTTTTTCTTTTACTATACTTACTACTTTCATAATCCATCTCCTATTTTTTAGTATAACATAATTTATAATATTTTTAAATGTTTTTTAGAAAGTTACAGTGTTTACATAATTCTTCATTTCTCTTATTATTATTAAAACTATTAATTATTTCTACACTTCTTTTACTGTTAAGTATTTCTTCTAATGATTTTTCAAATATATTACCTAATGCTATTATTCCTTCACCATCTAAACAACATGGAACTACTGTACCATCACTTAATATTCCTATATGTGTTTTCAATCCATAACATTTTCCAGTCTCAACATATAGATTATTACTTAATTCAGGCCATATAAATTCTAAACCCTTATTAATAAATAAAGTTTCATTAATTTTTATATTAGATTCATTATATATTTTTTCTTTAATATCATTATTTATTTTATAATAATTTATTAATGAATTTATATAAATATTATCTTTTATACTTTCATTTTCTTTTAATATCCAATATCTATATACTATATATATATTACTATTATTATTTATGTAGTCTATTGTATCAAATAATATTTTTAAATCATTTAGATTCGTATATGAATGTAGACTTATATTAATTTGTCTAATACATTTTTTATTAATAATAAATTCTTTATATTTATATAATAAAGTTCCATTAGTTGTTATATTAACATTAATATTATTTTCTTCACAAACATTAATTATTTCTTTAAAATTACTATGTAATAAAGGTTCTCCTTTTACATGAAGATATACATAATCAGTAAAAGATTTAATTTCCGTTATTACATGTTTAAATTCTTCTAAATTCATTTCTTTCTTTATTCTATTTGTTTTTGAACAAAAACTACAATTTCTATTACAAGAGTTAGTTATCTCTATATAAATTTTTTTGAACCTAATCATTTTTCACCTTTTAATTCAAATAAAGCATCTCTTAATTCCATAGCTCTTTCAAAGTCAAGATTCTTAGCAGCATTCTTCATTTCTGCTTCTATTTGATTTATTAAACTAATTTTATCTGCTTTAGTTAATTTTTCTGATTTTTCTATTTTTTCTTCTGAAATATTTGAAATAACTTCTCTTATCTCTTTCTTTATTGTTTTTGGTGTTATATTATGTTCCTCATTATATTTTTGTTGAATTTCACGTCTTCTGTTTGTTTCTTTAATTGCCATTTCCATAGCTTCACTTATTGTATCAGCATACATTATTACTTTACCTGAAGAGTTTCTAGCAGCACGACCAATAGTTTGTATTAAACTTCTACTACTTCTTAAGAAACCTTGTTTATCAGCATCCATGATTGCAACTAAACTAACTTCAGGAATATCAATTCCTTCTCTTAATAAGTTTATACCTACTAAAACATCATATACTCCTGCTCTTAAATCGTGAATTATTTTTAATCTCTCTAAAGTTTTTACTTCACTATGTAAATAAGCAACTTTGATATCTAATTTTTTCAAATATGTTGTTAATTCTTCTGCCATTCTTATAGTTAAAGTTGTAATTAAAACTCTTTCATTATTTTGTTTTCTATCATTAATTTCATTAATAATATCATCTATTTGATTATTAGTTTTTCTTACATCTATCAATGGATCAATTAATCCGGTTGGCCTAATAATTTGTTCTACAACATTATTACAATGTTCATATTCATAATCACCTGGAGTTGCTGATACAAATATTGCTTGATGTATTTTATTTTCAAATTCTTCAAATCTTAAAGGTCTATTATCCATTGCACTTGGCAATCTAAATCCATATTCTACTAATACATTTTTTCTAGCTTGATCTCCATTATACATTCCTCTTACTTGTGGCAATGTAACATGTGATTCATCTACTATTAATAAATAATCATCTCCAAAGAAATCCATTAAAGTTGTTGGAGTTGCACCTTGTTCCTTTAATGCTAAATGTCTTGAATAATTTTCTACGCCTCTACAAAAACCTGTTTCTAAAAGCATTTCCATATCATAATTTGTTCTTTCGTTTAAGCGTTGGAATTCTAATAATTTATTTTCATTCTTAAATTTTGCTAATTGTTCTTCTAATTCTTTCTTTATATTCACAACAGCTAATTTTAATTTTTCATCTGATGTAACAAAATGACTTGCTGGAAATATTGTTATGCTTTTTTTACTTTGTAAAACTGCACCTGTTACGGCATCAAATTCAGTAATTCTTTCTATTTCATCTCCAAAGAATTCTATTTTTAATCCTTTACCATGTTGACTTACAGGAATTATTTCTAAAATATCGCCTTTTACTCTAAAACTACCACGTTTTAAATCTATGTTATTTCTTTCATACAACATATCTATTAATTGTTCAATTACTTTATCGCGATCTATTATTTGACCTTTATTTAAAATTAACATTTTATTACGATATTCTTCTACTTCACCAATTCCATATATACATGAAACTGAGGCGATTACTATTACATCTTTATTATTCAATAAAGATGCAGTTGCACTATGTCTTAATTCATCAATTTCATCATTTATTGAAGAATCTTTTTCAATATATGTATCTGTTTTAGCTACATAAGCTTCTGGTTGATAATAATCATAGTATGAGACAAAATATTCTACATGATTTTCTGGAAAAAATTCTTTAAATTCTGCATATAATTGACCTGCTAAAGTTTTATTATGTGCAAGGATTAAAGTAGGTTTATTTACACTAGCAATAATGTTAGCCATAGTAAATGTTTTACCACTTCCTGTTACTCCCATTAATACTTGTTCTTTTTCACCATTATTTATCCCTTCAACTAATTTTTTTATTGCTTCTGGTTGATCTCCAGTTGGCTTATATTCAGAATGTAATTTAAACATTTTATCCCTCCTCAAAAAGCTTTTTTACGTGATACAATTCTATCATTTTTTCTATAAAAAAACAAGGTTTTGAATTTTACCTTGCCTTATATTTAATTAATCTTTTACTACAACTAATTTTGTTCCTTTAACTTTAGAATTATATTTTAATTTATATGTATTTTTTCCATACTTAATTGCTTCTAAAATTTCCTTTAATTCTTCCTTAGCTTTTTCTTTAGTAGCATAGTATCCTAATACTATTTCATGGTCACCAAAAAGAAATTGATGTTTATCTACCCCACACAATATACATACTGGAACACCTTTATCTTCTTTTGTAAATGCTATATCTCTTATTACAAATTTATATACTGAAGAAACAATACTACTATCTTCACTCTCTATATAAATAGTACTTTGATTATTACTTATTTTTTCTTCTTTACCTAATAATAAATAATCTAAAGAAACATCTAATATTTTAGTTAATGATATTAATTTATCTGTTTCAGGATAAAATTCATTACTTTCCCATTTTGATATAGTTTGTCTTGTCACATTCAATAAAGCTGCTAATTGTTCTTGCGTTAAATTAGATTTTTTTCTAGTATTAGCTAATCTCTCACCAAAATCCATTATTATTCCTCCTAACAAAACAATTATATTTAAATAGTATTATTTTTACAATAAACTATAACTTGCTTTTTGTATATATAGTCTTTACATATTATAATTTTGCGACACTATTTTTATTTAATAAAGTATTTGAAATAAATTTTTGATTATTAAATACTGCCCAGTTATTAAATATACATGGAACATTTTTTGCTTTTTCTAGACTATCTATTTTAATTAATCTAATATCTTTTTTTGTTTCTTCGATATATTCATTTGTTTCTTTTATACAGTTCTCTACATAAGGACATTGATTTGTATAATATATTATAATACCTGAATCAGAAATACTCATTAATTTTACAGATTCAGTAAACTTAGGTTTTTCCTTATCATTAAATGATAAACATAGTAATTCATAATCTCCTAGTGTTTCAATAACTTCAAATCCATATTTTATAAAGAAAGATTTTTCTGATATAAATGGTTTCTTCTTTTTTGAAGATAATACACATATCCCATTTTTGTTGTTATCTTTGGCATCTTTAATTGCGTACTCTAATAATTCTTTACCATAACCATTATTTTTATAGCTACCTGCTACCCATAAGCAATATATATAATTATAATTATTTCCTTCAATTGGTACCCAAGCTTTTTCTAATGGGGCATATTCAATAAACACTTTACCTTGTGCATTTAATTTTCTAAATACATGTCCTTCTTTTATTCTATCTTTTAACCATTCTTTTTTTGCTAATACGCCTTGTTCATGTTTTTTATCACTTATTGCGCAACATAAGTGCTCATTACTAATATTTTCTAATGTTATATTTATATATTCATTCATTTATTTCTTACTCCTTTATAAAAAGTCTACTAATCAGTAGACTTTTTTTCATTATCTAATAAATATTGATACAAAATGTTATTATGTATTAATGTAAATTCACCTTTAATATTTTCCTCTATTTCATAAAACATTATTGGTATTCTCAATTCTTCCTCTAAATCTACCATTTCATTAAAATTCTTAACTAATATTATTTCATAATTACTCTTGTCTACTTGATCAATTACTTCTATTATTATATCACCATATTCTTTTAATATTTTATTTAATCCTATAGTATATAATGTTTTTGGTGGTATGTTAAATATTATTTTATATAAAGCCACAATTAGAATTACTGAACATATTAAAGATATAATTCCACAAGTTAATTTTCTATAATCTAGGCTTTCTATTTCAGTATTAACAAATATATTTTGATTTTTTGTTTCAACATATTCAGCATTAATTTTAAATGCTTGTTGATTTAATGGAATTGTTAATACTTGCTCTGATGAATCATATATTTTACTTGGATTATTTTTAGATTGAACAGTAACTGCCATTTTAACAATTAAATTTGCATTTATTGGTAGTTTTAATTCTTTTCTAAAAGTTGTTACTTCTCCATCATAATTATGAAAATCTAAACTTACTTTTTCTTTAATTGTAAATTGAGAAGTATCAGTTAATTCTTTTGATGTTGATTCTACAAAAGTATATTTTTTGGTCCATACCTTTGATTTAGAATTTTCTTCATCTAATTTATAATCACCATAAATTGTTCCTAATATACTATATTTATATATTAATGGTTCTACTGTCGTACCTGAATAATTATAAGTAAATGTAGGAACAATAGTACTTATTAAATCAGCTATGTAGGTTTCGTTTTTACCTAAATGATCTTCTTCTATAAAACTATTTTTATATAAATTTACTACATAATCTAGATTCTGACCTACATGATATGTATATTCTATTTCTTTATTCTTTTTAGTATTCCAATTGACACTTTTTATTATAAGATTGCAAGATACTATGAAAACAGCGATTATAGCAAAAAAGATAGCTATTCGTACCCATTTTTTTAACACTCTCTTTTTCATAACTTCTCACCTCTTTAAGTTTCAACTTCTACCTTTGTTTTATTAAATATTTCATTTAATAATACTGCGGCATAGCCTATTTTTGGAACTTTAAATTGTACTATTGATATTATTTGATCTTTATATACTGGTTTTATATCATTTGCATTATTATGATCACCCTTGGTAATAAAGTAAATTTCTCCTTTTGTTGTTTTTTTAATATCAACTATTCTATGAACAACAATATAAGTATCTAGCTTATATTCTATTATATCATTTATTCTTAAATTTTCTTTTTCTTCATCTTTAATTTTTTTGACTACTACTACATCTCCACGTTTTATCAAATCAGCCATACTATTTGACATTATTGCAACTGGCATATAAGTTAATATACCTGCAACAAACGCTACAAATATTAATAAAAATATTATGAATGGAGCTTGCTTAATAGGATTACTTTTTCTTATTTCTCTTCTTGAATCTCTAAACATTCTTCTTTCCTGAATATAATTTATAAACAAGAAAGTGATAAATGGTACTAGTAAATCAATAATTGCTACTATAAACCATTCCAAATTTGGAAATAATGGCATAAATAATGTTGTTAGTATTACTGGGATTCTATAACATAAGTTACAACCATATCCACCTACAACAGCTAAATATGTAAACAATATATTTTTTACTAAGACAGGTAATATAAATGAAGATATGTATTGAAATCCTGCTTCTAAATCAACAAAATTATCACCTATTTTATAAAAGCTTATTTCCGCACAAGTAAATATTAAAACTATTAATATATAATTAAACATTTTATGTTTGCCTGATGGAAGCATAGCTTCTCTTATATATTCTTGAAAGAAAATAATGATTACAAAACCCCATATATTTTTTATTACTGATATTAACTCATGACTATATGGTGATCTCTCATAACCAAAGAATATACCTAAAAAGAAATAAATAAATAAATATAACATTGTTATTATTAATACTGTTTGAGTTTTTTCTGTTTTAGCCCTTAATCTTCTTTTCTCTGAATAATTTAGTATTAAAGAAAAAATAAACATATTCATCCAAAACAATGGATTTACTATATAATTATAATCGAATTTTTTACTATCAATTAATAATATAGAAAATACTATTATATATATAATTAAAAAACTATAAACCAATACATTTTTAATATTAATATTTTTCATACTTCACCTATTTCCCTTTTGCATTAGAAATTATAGGGTTTATTGTTTGTTCTGTTGAGGATAATTGAAAATCTATTGTAATACTTGCTCCTGCCCCTATTTGACCATTCCAATCTTTATTAGAAACAGTAATTATTCCATTTTCTGTATCAATATAATTTGAATTCCACATACCTTCAATCTTAGTACTTGATGATACTCCCATATCAAAACTCCAAGATGTTATAGGTTCAGTAGTATTATTTGTTAAAGTCACATTATATTGAAAAACTTTTTTATTATCTCCACCTGGCCAACTATTTGCAAGAGTTATTGAAGAAGATAATTCTTTTGCAGGAATTTGTGGATTATCTCCGCCACTTCCACCTTTATTTGTATCTTTAAATATTTTAATATTATCTAATTCTAAATTTTCTGTTGGTGTACTAAACATTACTCCTAAACTAACTTCTACATTAGGAGCCAATAAAGAATCATAATCTAAATTCTTTAAAGTTAATACATTTCCCGATGCTGTTGCACTGACATTCCAGAAAGATAAATTTTGAATTTCATCTGGCATTTCTATATCAATGCTCCAACCATCTATATCTTTTGAAGATTTATTTACTATTTTTATTTCAAATTTATAATATCTATCTCCATTTTCATTATACCATGTATTTTTAATATATGTAAATTCTATATCATCAGTTATTTCTACTTTTTCTACTAAATTACCTTTTCCTGTTAGTGATAGATTTTGATATAAATAAGAATAACCTACACTTATAAATAATAAAGTACACGTAAAAATTATAATTAAATGATGTAATTCTAATCTTTTATGAATTTTTCTTTTCTTTTTCATATTATCTACCCCTAAAAAAATAAGGCAAAAAACTTTGCCTTTATTTTTAAAAAACTAAACTATGCAGTTTTTTGTACGAAATTTAAATTAATTGTTGCTGTTTTAGTTGTTGTTGTTGGTATTGTATCTGGATGTTCTGGATCTGTTGAAGCAACCCAAGTAACTGTTACTAATACTTTTTTAGAAACTTGTGAATCTAAAGAATCATTAGCAGCCATACCTGTTACGGCATATTGAATTTCTACTGGAGCAGTAGTATTAGCTGTGTCTACTCCTGTAATACTTTCAAGTGTCGCATCAATTGAACCTTTGTTTTCAACAGTAATTTCATATGTTGCTGTTGCACCAGGATATTGTAAATCTACTTCGAAGCTTGCACTTGTACCAGTTGCAGTAATTTCTCCAACTGTTGTAGCTCCTGTCATAGTTTTTTCAGCAATATCAGTAAATTCAATATTCCAACTTGCATTGATATTTGATTTACCATTAATTACTAATTGTTGTGCTAATGCTGCGTAACCAACTGACATACCAACTATTGCTACGATTAAAGCAACAATTACTATATTTCTTTTATTTATCATTCCAAACTACCTCCTATTTTTAATCTAATTAAAGTTTATCATAGTATTTCATTTTTTACAACAAAATGATTTTTTTCTTTACAATTAT